>MDTD01075509.1_pt1 | contig 195066 bp, 154 predicted proteins | sample 811221 | NCBI WGS metagenome assembly MDTD01 (sample SAMN05326646, study PRJNA326480) | marine metagenome | isolation source: seawater | place: Pacific Ocean: South West | collected 2011
CAATGAAATGGACGTTTGGCCGCTTGTTTTGTTTGATGCGATTCACTACGATTTTCATTGATGGTTGAAAAACAGACAAGACCTGTAAATGACATTGGCATCGCCAAGCGTCACAAGATTGCTCAAAGCCTGCGCAAAGCGATTGTCTCCGGCAAGTATCAACCCGGCCAACAACTGCCCACGCGCGTGGTACTCGAAAAACGCTTTAAAGTCAGTCCTGAAACTTTGCAGCGATCCTTTGATGAACTCAAGGAAGACGGCTTCCTGCGTGCTCAACGTCGGGGGGGGACATTTGTCGTTGACTATCCACCACACCTGCATCACTACGCGTTGGCATTGGGGTCCGATTCTCAGGATCCGGGCTTTACACGTTTTTTCGATGTGCTTGTTGAGCAGGCTCAGGTGTTTGAATCTGAGATACCCGCCCAGGTGCCGGTCTATCTGGGAGTGGCTGAGCGACATGAGAATCCTGGGATACAAAAGCTGACACATGATTTGAATCACTATCGTGTTGCCGGTGTGATTTACTGTGGTTATGTTCCTGATCGTTTTTTGCAGGAGTCTTTACCTCAGGTTCTCATCTCATCACATACTGATATTCAACCGATGCAATTCCCATTATTAGCCATGTCCAATGAGCATTACGCTCAGAAAGCTGTGCAGTATTTTGCTGAGCAGGGGTGTAAGCGACTGGGTGTGTTGTCGGTGACTGGTTGGGAAAAATCCCATCAGCCACATTTGATCAAAGCATGTCGTCAGGCAGGGATTGCTTTTGAAGATCAGTGGTTTCAGATGGTCAGTCTGCGAGAGCCGCAAAACGCACGTCGTGTGACACATCTATTGATGCATGCAGATCACAAGCGTCGTCCTGACGCACTGCTTGTCGCTGATGACAATATCATCGAACACGTCAAATCAGGTCTGGCTGATGCCGAGGTGGATTCTTCAAAGGACGTGACCATTGTCGCCCATGCCAACTTCCCATCACCAATCGCACAGGGCTTGACCATGCGTCGATTGGGCTATGATGCTCGTGAAGTGATTCGTAATGGTATTCAGTTGATTAATGAGATGAAGCAGGAAGATTTTCAACCCTATGTCCTGCCAATCGAGCCTTACTTCGAAGATGAACTTCGCTAAAGCAAATATACTTATTTAAACATGATTGCATAATTATTGTTTTCAGTTATTTATAAATATTTTAATACTTGGCTTAGATTATTAAAATTGCGAAGTATAATATATACTATCGTTCAATGATCTGCCATTAAGTTTAATGACTTTGCTGAGTATTCATGCAAAAGATGATTGCTACGCAGGCCCCGAAAATTGCATTTGCCATGCATTCAAATTTGCAATGAAACACACGCACATTCCCTCCATTCTTTTGAGGTTTACCATGACGCAACGTCACCACTTTGTCCAACACACTGTGTTCTTCTCTATCATTCTTGCACTGCTTGTCACCACGCCGACAACGTGGGGCCAAACCGTCCATCGCAAGGGTGTCGATGCAGGCCGATTCCAAACACCGGTCACCTTGGCGGATGTGGATCGAGCCAACGACCTGGAATGGTGTAATGGCCAGACTCAGCCGGCGATAACTGTCACGGATGCAAGGATGAATATCATCTGGACCACGAACACCGCGACACATCATCGTGGCCTGTCATTTGGCAGCAGTCGTGACCTTGGTCCACGTCATGCTCGATTAGCACTCAAGCGTATCCTCCCCATGGGTAGCATTCTCGTTACTGGTAATGTCAGTGTCAGCGTACTTAAAACAAATGTCAGAGGTCTTGGTGATCTGGCAGATGATTCACAGTGGACACCTGCACAGCGCATCGCAGATGGTAAGGTGACCTCTGAGCAGGCAATGGACAACGGCATCACACTGTGGACTCTGCCTGCGAACACCCGATCCAAAGCCATACGACTTACGCACGTTCCCCAGCCCACCGACTCCAAATTTGATGGCTATGTTGGCGGGCTTTACATCATGACAGATCGCTATACCGATCTCACGGGACAAGCTCGTGTGGTGAGTTCGGCCAATCCCAAGGAAGCAGGCAAGCTTATTGATGGGCAAAACAATTCATGGGGTGCATGGGACAACGGCCCCAAGGGACAGGAAGTTGAAATCTCCGAAAAAAATCCAGTCTGGGTTCAACTGAGTTTCCCGCAAGCCGTCACACTTTCGGGTCTCAATGCCTACGCATGCGGTGCGGAAAAAGTCGTCATGGAAATGCTGCCCGACTCCTTTGATGGCCCATTGGGTAGTGCAAAAGAAAGTGATTGGAAGACGGTTGTCACACGCGACGGGCTATGGGATTTCTATCCTGCACAATTGCGCCCCAGTCTTCTGGACTTGGGCAATGACGTGACGCTGCGCGCGGTTCGCATGCGCATGATCGCGCCGCATAATCCAAGTGGGATGCACGGGCATATGCAACGCCGTCCAGAAGGCGGCAAACGGGTTTGGCTTGATGAGCTCCAGGCCCTGATGCCCTTGGGTAATAAACCCCTGCAAACCGCTATTCTCGACAGTTGGCAAAAGCATGAAGCCCATCCGCCGATTGCCATCAACTTCCATCTGGATAAACCCGGTAATGTCACCCTGGTGATCGATGATGCCGATGGCAAACGTGTCCGCAATCTCATTGCTCAGACACCGTATCCTGCTGGTGATAATGTCGCCTGGTGGGATGGACTGGATGACATTGGTCGCGACACCGATGCTGCAGGTCATGGCCTGTATCACGTGCCTGGTGATCTGGTCAAGGAAGGGCGCTACACCGTTAAAGGTTTTGTCGCGCCTCCCATTGAAATAACCTACGAAATCTCGGTCGACAACGCCGGTTCACCCCCTTGGCCGACTCCTGATCACAAGGGAGGATGGGGCACCAATCACACGCCACCAAGTTGTGTCGCTGTGGTACCTGCTGATCGCAATCAACTCAACAAAGAACTGATCTTCATTGGCAGCTACATCGCAGAAGGCGGTCACGGTATTTTCTGGGTCGACAAGGATGGCAACAAGCAGGGCGGTAAACATTGGCTCGGCGGACATTGGACCGGTGCCCAAACTTTGGGTTCGGATGTCGGCCCCAAGCCTGATACCAATACCGCGGTCTACGTGGTTTCAGGATTCAGTGGCGAGGTCCGTTTCGTCGCGTTGGATCGAAATTTCAACGAAGTGATCCTCGGTAAATACCAACTCAAAAAATCAGAAAGACGTATGACCAATGATCCCTCGCCCGTGGGTGATATCGCGGTCTACAACAACATCATCGTGGCAAGTCTCCCGCGACTTAATGCGCTTTGGGTCATGGATGCGTCACGCAAAGCACTGCTTGGGCAAATCCCCTTGGACAATCCTTTGGCCGTTGCCTTTGCCCAAGACGGGACATTGCTTGCTGGAAGTGGCGAGAAGCTCGCACGGATTTCATTGGATTTGAGCAGTCTGGCATCCATGCAGGCGGCCTCTGATCCCAAGTCCTTGCCAGTCATCAACACCAGGCAATCACAGATGTCCATGACGCTGGATCATCCCAGTGGTATCACGCTCCTTGCCAACGGCAACATCGCGATCACCGAGCAAGGCAATCACCATCAACTTCGCATTTACACGCCAACCGGGCGACTCATCCAAACCATCGGCAATCCTGGCAAACCCACCATCGGCAAGTACGATGCAAACCACATGAACAATCCCAAAGGTGTCGATGTGGATAGTTCCGGGCGATTCTGGATCACCGAAGACAACACCCAACCCAAACGCGTGAGTCTCTGGGAAGCACAAGGCAAACTCGCCAAAGCATGGTACGGGCCAAGTCGCTACGGCGGGGGTGGCACGCTTGATCCCCATGATCGGTCACTGTTTTACAACGCCGGCATGCAGTTTAAAATCGACTGGAAAACCGGTGAAGCCAAAGTCGATCGCATCCTCATGCTCAGCCATGATTCACATGGTGAACCAGATCATCAATCACGACCACAGTTCCCAAGCAATCAACATCATGCCGATGGCATGCCCGAACAGGCATACCGCATCAACGGCCGAAAATTCTTCTCCAACTGGCATAACGGGTCACCTACCAACGGAACCATGACCTCGGTGATCTGGTCGGATAACGGCAAGCAACTGTCACCTGTCGCAGCGATGGGCGATGCCTACGGATGGTGGGTTCTGGAAACAGATGAATTCAAATCATTGTGGCCTCAAGGCACGCCAGATAAAAATAAGCACCAGCATCCGGTCTACTTCATGTGGCAGGACACCAATGGTAACGGTATCTGTGAACCAGCCGAAACCCTCCTCAAACGTGGTAAAAAGAGTGGTGTCACCATCCAGCCTGATCTCTCCTTTGTCACTTCCATCGATGAGCAAGTCGTCCAGTTCAAACCGACAGTCACCAGCAACACAGTCAAGTACGACTTTGAAAATCCGATCATTCTCATGGAAGGTGTCCAACGCAATGTCAGTAGTGGCGGCGGTACCTACATGCTCATGCCTGACAACCGGGTCATTGCTTACCCGCCCCCCAAGCCATACAGCAACTACTCACTGGGTGGTGGACTTGTTGGTAAACAACCCGACTGGAGCTATCCCAATATGTGGCCCGGCCTTCATCCTTCGCATCGTTCAGCCACACCCCAATTCCCCGGCATGGTCATCGGTCCCACCCGACTCATCGGCCTGCCGGTCACCCCACGCAACAGTGACATCGGCCCGCTTTGGTTCCTCAATGCCAATATGGGCAACATCTATGTCTTTACTTCCGACGGCCTCTTTGTCACCGAACTTTTCCATGACTCACGAACCACCACCCATTGGCGGATGCCGATCGCTCAACGTGGTATGCGCGTCGATCATCTGACACTGGGCGATGAAACCTTCTGGCCAACCGTTGCACAGGTTCAAGCTGATGGTGATATTTTCGTTTGCACCGGCCCCGGCTCAGCATCCACACTTGTACAGATTCACAACCTGGATAAAGCCAAACGTTTTGCGACACAGTCAATCAACATTGGCAAAGACCAACTCCTCGCTTGCCTGGACTGGCAAGTCAAAAGTGAAGAAGCACGCATGGCAAGTCAGGCTCCCAAACGCCTAACCGTCAGCCTAAGCGACAAGCCCGTCAAACTTGATGGCAACCTTGATGAATGGTCGACGGCATCATGGGCGACCATCGACCAACGCGGACGCGCAGCCTACTTCAATGCCAACTCCAAACCCTATGATGTGAGTGCTGCGATGAAAGTCGTCGGCGATACGCTCTATGTCGCATGGCGCTCCACCGAAGGGAATTTGCTGCAAAACTCAGGTGAAATCGACATCGCGCCTTTTAAGACAGGAGGTGCCTTGGACCTGATGATCGCAACCGATCCTGATGCCCAGCCCAATCGCAACAAGCCGGTGGTCGGCGATCAACGTCTGATCATCACGCGTGTGGACAAGGACAAACAGAAAAGCGATTGGGCGGTACTCTACAAGGCGGTCGTCCCCGGCACGTCCGAGTCTCAGAAGATTCCCTTCACATCACCTGTCCAAAGTATCAGTTTTGACGCGGTCACCGATGTGACCAGTCAGATCAAACTCGCAAGTGACAATAAGGGCAATTACGAAGCTGCCATCCCGCTGTCGCTCATTGGTCTGACGCCCAAACCCGGCATGCAGGTCAAGGGCGATCTGGGTGTCCTGCGTGGCACGATTGGTAAGACGACCCAGCGCGTCTATTGGGCCAACAAAGCCACCGCCATCACTGCCGATGTTCCTTCCGAAGCCCAACTGTTACCCAAACTATGGGGAACCATCATCTTTGAATGATTGGAAAAATCCCTTGTTTTATAGTTCAAATAGCTGCGATACCACATGTCGCTGAAGGTTTAATACATGATTACCCATGGTGATTCATCCCTGCCGTTTCAAGTCACCGTTGATTCGAAAACTGGTCTGACACATTCCGTGACACTCTATGGCAAGGAGTTGCTTGATCCGACACGTCCGGTCAATAATGAGTTGGCGGTCAATGGCAAACCGTTGGCGATGCGCCCGCATCGTGATCCAAACGACAACACACGCGAGTTAAATCATCTCAAGGGTGAACAGTGGATCGACCATCTCACCGGTTGGTCACTGGTTCTTGCTCGTCGTATGGGATTGCGAACCAATGCCAAGTTCCCAACTTTTGGTATTCAAACGACTATCCGTCGTGAACGCTGTGATCACACCCAGCCTGATCCAGGCCCCGGTGGTCCGCCTATTGAAGCGCCGTTGTATGTCGACACGATGAGTCTGCTTAATTGGAATTGGCAATTCTGGGGTGATGACACACGCATGATCGCAACCTCCTGTCATAGCAATGGCCCGACGGGTGAGTACGGGCATTGTGGTCATGAAAACAGTCATCCGACCCAAGCCAAGTTCAATTTGAAAAATCCGTACCGTCGGATCTATCCGGGCAATATGCTCATTCACGGCGGACTCTTTTACGACATCAAGTCCGGCAACTGGCTTGCCATCACCTGTCGTCGCCCGCAGCTTGGGTACCTGCTGAACATTGATGATGCAGGGCTGGGCGTCGGTTATGACTTTACGTTGCATGCACCATTTCAGATGAACGAAGTCCTTCGCATGCCGGAGATCAAGTTTAATTTCGGTGCCGACAAGAGTCGATGATGACGTGGCTTGCAGACTACAGCACGCATTACTATCACCAACCACCTGCATGGGTTTCTAAAACGCTCTTCCGTGAAGGTCTGGCATGGGACAATCAACCCACATGGACGCAGCAGGCAGATGACTGGGAACAGCAGGCGGATGACCAGCAATTCACCGGCATTGGATACAGCCTCGTCACCAACCGTCCGGTCAAGAGTGGCACCACGCCTTTGAGTTACGAGCCCGATCCCAACCATGGCACCACCGAGGAATTCAAAGCCATGTGTCAACGCATGGCAGACCGCAACATTCCCGTCCTCACTTGGATGAGTCACAGCGGTTTATCCTACCGTGGCAGTGATGAAATTGACGATGACTGGTTTATCCGTGGCATCGACGGTGGCATCAGTTCAGCATGGGGTAATATCGATGAACCTGAAATTGCCCACATCAATCTCGGACATCCGGGCTTTATCGAGTACACCCGAAAATGGATTCGCTTTTACATCGGCGAATGTCGCTGCAAAGGCATCTTCCTGGACTGCATGGCATGGGCATTCCCTTGCGACTTTAAACCTCGAAGCTTCATGCGCTATCCCGGCGATACCAATCGCATGGCGGTGCGATATGTGCAGGCGGTTTACGACGAAATCAAAGCCTGTGATCCCGATGCGATTCTCCTCGGTGAAGGTTGGGGTAGTGATTTGCCTGTGAATGTGTTTAGCATCCATGCCAATCCCAAACGTGACAACAACCAAGACCCGCACATGGGGACGCGTGATTTCCTGCTGTCGCTTAATCGTTATACGGATCGCAAAATGGCTGTGGATCAGGGGCCTCGACTCTTTGGTGCATGTGGCTATGTCGTCGCTGCCAAGGGGCAGAAGTGGATGGATCACAACCGCATGATGCTCAAGCTGCTCGCTGAACACGGCAGCCCGGATGCATGGCAACCATTACCCGGGGATCTGTCGATTCTCAAACGCGATGGCGAAGCTGACTTGCTGGTCGTGTCCGTGGATAAGGAAGAATCGCAGCGGACTTTTGAATTACCTGCGATGTATGACAAGCTAGACTCTTTAAATGAACTGGTGACGGGCAGAACAGTCACGCGTCTTGATGATGGGCGTTTTCCTCCGATACCACCGGGTTTTTACAGCTTGGAAAAAGTTACATCTCAAGAAGCTGTTTAATGGTTTGGTCGATCCACTGAATCAATTGCACTTTGAATTGACTGGGAGCTTGAAGTTCGGTTTGGGATTCTATTGGCATTTCCATCACCAGTGTGCCGGACTTTAATTTCTGCAATTCCCCATGATCAAGCCAAACGCCATGACACTGTTTACACAGGTCAATGGTGATGTCCGATGGATCATGGTGAACCTGCTGTAATTTCATTCCCGAGCATTGTGGGCAGTGTCGCTTGCCGGACAGGGCGTTTGGATTAATAGTGAGATCCAACTGTGAATCGGGAATGATTCTGGAGAGTTCTTCATCTTCAAACCACATCCCCATACAGTCAGGACATTGATCAATCTGGATGTGACTGTGCTTGACATTGCAGGGATTCAAGGATGCGTTGTGACATGTTGGACAGTTTAGGATTTTCATAATTACCAGCTTCCTGTGGCACCACCGCCACCACTACTTCCACCCCCCAAGCCATGGCCGCCGAATCCGCCGGTGCTGCTGCCACCACCACCTAGTCCGCCAAAGGAGCTGCTGCCGTGGTGGATACCATGGCCGAAATGACTGTTGTGGTGATGTCCGATACCGTGGTGTTGATTGTGGATGTTGTGATGAAATAGTGAATTTGAATCATTGTCTGAATCACGAGCCATGCGTCTTGCATTACCAATTGTACGATTGCCGTGTTTTAAAAATGCTGCGACGAGATGAAGTAGACAGAGGAAAATGATGATGGCGAATCCAACGAACACCCAGCCCCAACCCCGTTTGCCACTGCGAAAAAGACTGATGGCAATCAGAGCCGCAACCACCAGGCCGACAAACATCAGCAATGCCTTTGCAGGTGATGTGGCTTGTGTCTGCCTGTTGGAATGACGAGTCACGCTATGTGCAGCATCGGTTTGAATATGTTGAGGTCGTGTGCCGTGTTGCTCGTTATTCACAATGACAGGTTTGGGGGATTTTGTTGCTTGTAACTGGGTTGGATCAACCGACTTTGAATGCTCTGTGACGCTGGTGTTGGTGATTTTTTGAGGTGTTGGATTTGATAGCTTGGTTGCCTTTTGCACGGTGCTGCTTTGGGGAGAAAATGCTTTAAGACATGCTTTGACACCTGTGATGATACCTGCTGGATAGTTATTGTTTTTGAATTTGGGGATGATCGAGTTATTCATGATCGCTCGTGTTTTGGCGTCATAGCGATGGCCATAGCCTGCGCCCAACTCGATGCGTGCTTTGCGATCCTTGACACAGACAAGTAGCAGAATCCCGTTGTTTTGAGGCATATTGCCAATGCCGTAGTCATTGAACATGGCTGATGCAAAGGCCTCAATCGAACGGTTTGCAGAGCCTGGATAATCTTTGATGCTCTTGAGCACGACAACGAGCAGTTCCATGCCTGTGTCGGTTTCAGTTTTGTTAAGCAGGTCTTCGAGTTGCTGTTCCTGTTGGTCACTGAGTATGTTGGCAAGGTCCGTCACATAGCCAATATCCGGTGTCGGGTAGGGGGACGTTCCCAAGGGTGGGTTGACGTTGTCCATCGCCAAAGCAGGGGAGATGATAAAACATAGCCCGAGAAAGCTTGATAGTAACCATATGAATATTTGAGATCGATGCGTCTTAGGCTTCGAACGCAACCTGATCATCAACGGGATTGTCATGATCGTCCCCCTTTGGAAAATATGCTTCAAGTGCCTTGCCGATTTGTTTGATGCCGTTGGCAAGGCCGCTGCCCATCTCGTTTGCTTTGAATGCTTTGACCATACCAGTATGAATACTCACCCAGAAATCATCCGTGACTTTTTCATTGATACCTTGATCGCCATAAATAAGTAACTCACGATTGGCAAGTACCAGCAGGATCAACACACCATTGCGATCGGGCAGTTGATCCAAACCATATTTGGTAAACAGCTTTGCTGCCTTGTCATTGAGTTTGCCCCAGCAGTGTCGAACCATCACCACTTTGATCTGGGCGCTGGTTTGCATCTCAGCTTCGCTGACTGCCTGCTGTAACAGAGCCTGTTCATCGGATGTGAGAAAATGATTGGGATGATTGCTGCGGCGCATGAGTGAAGGATTCTCCCCGAGAATGTTCTGATATTCTAATCCGTTTACATCATACATCAACATCATTCGCATTGATGGGGACAGCGGTATTTGGAATGTCATTTTTGTGAATTAAAGCTGTGAATCACACGCTTGAACGTGTGTTATCAACAGGGGGAAGAAATGTGCGAAGTCATCAGACAATGCGTTGTAGTTGTCAGTGAGTTGGGTGATGGCAGAATCGAGTTCAAAGTCTCTGCCGGTGCGTGATTCGATACGATTGGAAATGCGTTTGAGTGTGTTTTGGATGCCATCAATATGTTGATACATGCCCAGGCGGTCATCAGCAATCAAGCGATCCAATGCGTATTGCACATCCTCTGAAAAGGTGATGGGGTAGGCTTGAATATCCGCATAGAGTTCGCCGGTAAAAGTCTCCAGTGGGATCGCTGCATACTGCTCCCAATTGGATGCTAAAAAATGGTCGTAGAAAATGTCGATGAGGATGCCCGCAAAGCGTCGGTACGGATGACTGACGCGTGAGCAACTGCGAAGGAACACCGGATGGGTATCGGTGAAGGCATCGATTTTTTGATGATGTTTCACACCCTGTAAAAAGGCATCGGACATCTGCTTGCGTTCTCTGCCCTTGACCAAGTCCGCCAGCACATTGCCGATGCGGACTTCGGTGTCAGGTTCAGAAAGCAGTGCATGGGCAAGCCAGTTCACGATGACTCCAGTCAAGGTTTGGGAGGCAGTTTCTGATTGTTGATGCTAAAGGCAATGAGCACACCTGACAAGAGTATGGCACCAGCAATGGCATGTGATGAATTTGGGCGATCAAGTCCCGAGACCAGAAACAACAAGCCAAGACCAAGCATGAAAAACGGGAAAATTGCACCCAAGAAGTATGACATGTCTGGTCTCCGATGGTGAGTGTTTAACGTAATCGTAAGACGATCTTAGTCATAGTCGTAGGGTGGGTAGAGCGAAGCGAAACCCACCATCAAATAGACAACCAAACGTTCATTGGCGGTGGGTTTCGCTACGCTCTACACCACCCTACATGAATACTTCCTTAACGACATCGGGAAAACTTCCGGGGGTATTATTCCCATTCAATGGTTGCTGGCGGTTTGGAACTGATGTCGTAGACCACACGGTTAACGCCACGGACTTCGTTGATGATGCGGTTGCTGATGGTAGCCAGCACGTCATAGGGGATGCGCGCCCAATCGGCAGTCATGAAGTCCTGTGACTCCACCGCGCGGATGGCGACAACGCTTTCATAGGTCCGCCCATCGCCCATTACGCCGACCGCCTTGATGGGCAGTAGCACTGCAAAGACCTGCGCGGTGCGACGGTAGAGATTATTGGAGACGATTTCTTCGAGCAGAATCTCGTCTGCATCACGCAACAGATCGAGTTTTTCTTTGGTCACTTCACCAAGGACGCGGACTGCCAGACCTGGGCCGGGGAAGGGATGACGCCAGACCATTTGTTCAGGTAGTCCAAGGACTTCGCCAAGTTTGCGGACTTCATCTTTGAAAAGATCACGCAGCGGTTCGATGAGTTCAAAGCCGAGTTTTTCAGGTAAGCCCCCGACATTGTGATGCAGCTTGATGTTGGCTGCCTGCCCGGAGTGTCCGTGACCGGATTCGATGACATCGGGATAGAGTGTCCCTTGAGCCAGGAACTTGGCATCTTCAATATCCGAGGAGGCTTCTTTGAAGATGTCGATAAAACGATGGCCGATGCGGGTGCGTTTGAGTTGCGGTTCTTCGACGCCAGCAAGGTCATCGAGGAATTCTTTTTCCGCATCAATGACGCGCAGGTCAATATCGAAGTGATCGCGGAACATGTTTTGGACCATTTCGCGTTCATTCTTCCGCAGCACGCCGTTGTCGACAAAGATGCAGGTGAGTTGCTTACCAATGGCTTTGGCGAGCAGGGCAGCCACAACCGAAGAGTCCACGCCGCCGGAGAGTCCGCAGATCACGCGGCTGTTGCCAACTTGTTTACGGACACGTTCAATGGCGGTATCGACAAAATCAGACATCTTCCATGTTGCTTCGCATTTGCAGATTTGAAACAGGAAGTTGGACAGCAGTTCAATGCCATGCGGGGTATGGGTGACTTCGGGGTGAAACTGCACGCCGTAGAACGGTTGGGTTTTGTGCTTGACTGCTGCAAAGGGGCAGGTGGGCGTTTTAGCCAATGCGACAAAGTCTTCGTGTAGCGTGTCGACTTGATCGCCATGACTCATCCAGACTGCGGTGTGTTCGGGGATGCCCTTAAGCAAGTCCGAGCGGTCGAGAATGTTGAGTTGCGCCCGGCCGTATTCGCGACTGTGAGCGCCTTTGACCTCTGCACCAAGGACCGTCGAAGCAGCCTGCATACCGTAGCAAATGCCCAGCACGGGGACGCCGAGTTTGAACAGGTTCGGGTCGCATTGCGGTGCGTTTTCTTCGTAGACACTTGATGGCCCACCCGAAAGGATCAGACCCTTGGGGTTCATGGCTTTGAGTTCTTCGACGGAAATGTCCGGGCGGACCAGAATACTGAACACACCCGCATCACGGACACGTCGGGCAATGAGTTGAACATACTGTGATCCAAAGTCGAGGATCGGGACCACCTGGTCATGGGGCAATGGATTCATGGCTTCTCACGAAAATCAGGGTTAAAAGGCCAATGATACCAGTTGCTGGGGGTGGATGCTAGCCTCCGCACAGATGATTTAGGGAAATGTGCGGGTATATGATTCCCTTTGGTGTCAGGTGATTTTGGATTTGACACGAAGGCACGAAGTGCACGAAGGACACGAAGAAAGGCATTGTCCTGAATTAAATCATGAATTTGAGACTGGTGACTATTTTTAAATATGGATTGATCAATCCAAATCTTACTTACCAATTTTGTCTTGAACTTCGTGACCTTTGTGCACTTCGTGCCTTCGTGTTAAGAATCAAGTTATACCCACAAACCAACGGGTTAAATTTCAAGGTTGGTGATGAAATGCTTGAGGAATGTAAGCGATCATTTTGCTTGGTAGACGCGGTAGTAGTCGATTACGTATTTTGCGTTACTGGTTTGCAGATCGCCTGCGCCTTGTTCGGTGTTGCCGACGAGTTCCAGGAAGTTGAACATGCGAGGCCATAGGATCATGTATCCGGGGGCATGGGAGACGCCGCGATTGAGCGTGCCGATGCATTGCCCGTCATAGTAGAACTTGTAATAGTCAGGCGTCCAAAGCACGCTGACGGTATGGAATTGTTCATCACGGAAGTTAAGGTTGTCTGAAAGGTAGGTCCATTTTTCGCGCACCAGATTTTCAGGGATCGCTTCGCCTTTTTTGTTTTGGGTGACTTTGGTTTTGACGAGATTGAGTTCTTCATCTTGATGTGCGGTGTGTTCTTGTTTTTTATTTTTGGGGTCCACAGTGACACTGATGAACTGGTGCGTATCGCCATAGCCACCCCAGTGGATGGTTGAGTGTTTGTAATCATTGGGTTGACCTTGACGGTCGAAGAAAGTTTGTTCAATGATGTCGATTTCCGCACCCACTTTGGGGTCCGGCGATGCAGGTTTACGGGTTTGGCCGTCGGACTGTAGCCAGACCGCCATGCCGAAGCCTTTGACAATGGGCATTTTGAGTCGGACTTCGTGATATCCGAAAGTAAATTCCTTTTTGGTTCTGATATTGGTCGTCGCAGGAACCCATTTGCCTTGGAATTGATCAACGAATTCAGCTGGCAGGCTTTCACGTAGCACGGAGTAGGCGGTCAGGATCAGATTGCCTTGGCCATCGAGTTCAATGCCGTCGGTTGCGAAGATGCGTTTGCGTTTGGGGCTGATCCCTTTGCCACGGTATTGCCACTTGTCCCAATCAATCTCTGTGCCATCAAATTCGTCATGGAAGTCCAGTACATAGGTCTTGCCATCAATGATTTTTTCGGTTGGCAAGGATTGTGTCGTGCTGGTCTGAGCATGACAGGCTGTGTTGAACATGGCGATGAAAATCAGGACGCAGCATATGCGTGAAAACATAGGTGAAACCTTTATGTCTGAAAGTTGAGTCAACTTGGTTTGGATCAAAAATTAGTTGTCAGCAAACGGCACGGGGAACACAGGTAAGTTGTCCGGATTCCCCCAATAGCTGACAAATGTCGTGGTGATTGTTGGGTAGAGTTCTGCGTTATGTCGAATGTTCCCACCATGCCCATCGGCATAGGCAATGTTCATCGTCTCCTGATGGCAGAAGGTGTCAGCAATCCGCTGAGGTGTTTGATTGACATTGCCCGGGTAATGCACGCGAATAGTCACGTCATAGTAGTCACCGAGCAGGAACAGATTGGATGGTTTTTGAATGTCACTGGTACGGACATTGTTAATCAACGCGCGGTGAATGCCATAGTCCGTAAACCAGAATTTCCAGTCACTGGCATTGGTGATGTGGGTGAGCTTTTCAGGACACTGATACAACGGGCGGAAGGTGTAGCTATGCGTCGAATTCTGATTCAAATAATCAGCGACTAAAATGATCCAAGGCTCGGCACCAGCAGATGCGGTATCCGTCGGGAAGTAGTCACGAAAATCGCTGGCATACATCGCAATGCCAAGCTGAGTCTGACGGGTTTTATTCAGACACTGGATGCGACGGGAGGTTTTACGCGCCGCTGCAAGTGATGGTAGAAGAATCGACACAAGCAGAGAGATAATGCTGATGACCACCAACAGTTCAATGAGCGTAAAACCACTGGTTTTGCAGTGTTTTGTCCTGCTAAGGATGGGTGGTTTTGAATTGAGTTGGTCCATGGGCAGACTCCTGCAATTTATCGGGGGGCTTTGCCATGTGTTGATCCTTCGATCAACTGGCAAGGCACTTTGGATTGCCAATCGGGTAGTGCATCTGATTTGACGTTGAGTTTTTCAAGTAGACATGCAGTGGCTAAACGCGCGGTCTCTCTGCCTGGAATTTCGATCTGCGATAGTTTCTGGCCGGTTAATGAGGTACTGGATTCCGCCAGGCCGGACGTGATACAGGAGTAAATGCTGTAGTCTGCTGGGCAGTTGAGTCCTGCTTCGGTAAACACCTGCATCAAGCCTGATGTGTGTGCGTAGTGACAGAGATATGCGGTGGGGCGGTTGGGGTCCGCGACGCGCATTTTTGCATGTTCAATCACATCGCAGGTCAAGTTGGCACGATTCGGCCCGATGGTCGCTATCGTCTGCAAATCAGGATACCGCTGCCCCAACAAGGCGAACTGGTCTGCAATTTTTTCAGGTCCCGGCCCCTTGGGGAAGAACAGTTCAATCCTGCGATGACCAAGCACATAAAGCTGTTCAACGACTTTCTCAAAAGCCCCCTCCATGTCCGGATCAATGTGAGGCATGTCGATGCTCGGGTCAAGGTTCGATCCCATATGCACGCAAGGTAACCGCAGACTGCTAAGCTGCCGGGCGATTTCATCACTGGTATAACCCACCAGAATCACACCATCGACACTTCCATCCTGCATGAGTCTGGGCTGGACGAATTTTTCTGTGGACTGTAAATCACAGGTGGCAAACATGCAGTGATAACCCACCAGCCGACAAATCTCCTCCACACCACATAAGGCATGGATGAAATAAGCCGCATTACTCAAATCACCCACCACCGGCGTCGTGGAGTACAACGCAGCCACCGCATAACTCTTGTTGGTGGCCATGGATCGGGCTTTAAGCTGCGGGACATAATTCAACTCATCGGCTGCTTCACGGATGCGTTTTTGCATCTTGTCACTGACTCGAACCCGGCCTAAACGATTGTTAAGCACGTGAGATACAGCGGTGATCGACACCCCGGTATGGGCTGCGATGTCCTTGAGCGTCGTATTGGTGGGTGTTTGTGTTTTCATGATACAACGCTAAATTATAGGTGATACAACGCTAAATTCAAATAAATCAATCAAATTATTTTCACAATTTACATGTTGGTTTTTAGACTCATATATTGTTTGGGGAATCTTCATTCAGTTTTGATTTCAAGGTAATGCATTTAACGGATTCTTGGGTTTTTCGTTGGTTTAGATTTTTAACACGAAGGCACGAAAATCACGAAGATCATGAAGAAGAGAAGTCAATTGATACAAAAAATCATGGCGTTTAAACCAAAAACCACTCATGAATTTGCATTTCATTTTGTCTTATCTTCGTGCCTTCGTGTCCTTCGCGCCTTCGTGTTAAACAAATAACCACCTTCTAGACAGGTCCGGTAAAACGCTTGCAATGACTGACCTGTGTCCTGAACCAGAAGCGGTCAAGGCTGATCTCGATTATGATGATGATTTAACACCCGTTTCGCTCAAACCCAGTGAGGACATCATGGCTGTCGTTGATTTGAAGTTGCCCCATCATCAGTATCAGATTCACATCCAGCCCGGACTCTTAGCTGAGTTAGGCGAGCTTGCGATGGCTGTGGCCAAGCATGACCGCGGGACGATCATTGCTGACGAGTCGGTGGAGTCTTTACATTTACCTGCCGCCAAGGCGTCCATGGAGCAGGCTGGGTATCAGCAGGTACTCACCTGCACGATGAACGCTGGCGAACACAACAAAAACCTGACCACAATGCAGGGACTCTATGACCACCTGCTCAACGCTCGCATGGAACGCAAGAGTCCGATCATCGCCTTGGGTGGCGGTGTGATTGGTGACACCGTGGGCTTTGTTGCAGCCAGCTATCTCCGAGGTGTGCCATTTATTCAATGTCCGACAACATTACTGTCCATGGTCGATGCCTCAGTCGGTGGCAAGGTCGGGGTGAACGTCCCGCAAGGCAAGAATCTCATCGGTGCGTTTTATCAACCCAACGTAGTCGTCATTGATACCGATACCCTCAAGACCCTGCCTCGCCGCGAACTGATCTGCGGGTTGGCTGAATGCGTCAAGCATGGCGTGATCCGTGATGCAGCTTTGTTTGATTGGATCGAAGCCAACGCCGATGCGATCCTCGCACTGGACAGTGAGACCCTCGTCGAACTCGTTCGGCAGAACGTGCAGATCAAAGCAACTGTCGTAATGGAAGACGAAAAAGAGTCCGGCGTGCGAGCGCATCTGAATTTCGGTCACACCTTTGCTCATGCAGTGGAAGCGACTCAAAAGTACACCGATGAAGGTTCGCATCATCACGGCGAAGCCGTCGCTTTGGGTATGGTCGCTGCAACGCGTTTGGCTGTGGATGCAGGCATGTGTGACAGCAGTGTGTTGGACCGACTCATCGCATTGCAGGATAAACTTGGCTTGCCGACATCCGCGGATAATCTGGCAGATAACGAGCAGTTACTCAAGACCATGCGATTGGACAAGAAGGTCAAAGATGGGGCGATTCGCCTTGTTTTACCGGTTAAAATGGGCGAAGTGGTCGTGGACAACACGCACAGCGATGACGAAATACGCAACGCATGGAATAGTCTGCGGGTATAAAATGTGTTGTCATAGCTGCGTCACTGCGTGATGCTGATGCCTTGGTAATGTGATAGATCGATCAGGAGTCGTCATGTACAAAATACGTCACAATGATCTGACACCGCGTCTGGAGATGCTGCCGCTGATCGACGTAATTTTTTTGCTCTTGACATTCTTCATTTACAGTTTGATTGTCATGGTCAAAGCCCAGGTCTTGCCCGTGGAGCTTAGTTCCGTAACAGCAGGGCAGTCAATGACACAGTCCACGGTCAATGCGATCACTATTGATGAAAACGGGAAGTTGTTTTTCAATCGTGATCTGATATCCATGGAACAGTTGGACAAGGTACTTTCCGAGCTGTCATCCAGGCCCAACGCCGCGAAGTTGTATCTGGCCATGCAGGCCAAGGGACAAACAGACCGCGGGCCGATTCTGCTGAAGATCATTGAAAAAGTCCGTGCTGCGGGGATCACCGAATTTACCATTGTCGGTGCGCCCGGCTAATCCTTGCCTGTTTACCAGATTGATTGACTTGATTGATACGTCCATATGAACACGCTTGCGATTTCAACCCGTCGCGATGATACATGGCTTCCGACAGCAGTGGCACTGATCCTCTCATTGCTGCTGCATGTGGGGGTGTTCACCGGGATGTTGTCGTCCTGGCAGATACGAGAGCAGCGTCAGAAGCAAAAGCAGGAAGACCAGCCTGCGGAAAAAGTTGACCAGCAGTTACAGGTTGAACCTGAAAAAAATCAACCCCAAGAGGACGAGTTACTGCTTGGCAAGGATGATGCCGATGACATTCTGACGCTTAATTGGATTGGTTATGAAGCGTTTGAAAAGCTCATTGCCATGCCCTCCAAGACACAGCAGGCCGCGCTTCAGCGATTGGCTGATCCGGTCAATATTCCGATCAATGAAGTTGATCCAGCCAGTGATGTGATTTCCCAAGCGAAAACCGAGCCCCGCCCGCAATCAACGAAGAGTCCGCCATCACCAACGCAAGCTCAGGTCTCCGAGCAGGTGGAGTCCGCCCCCAAGACGCGTAAGCCTGTGGACACTGCCATGCCGCTGAAAAAGCCTGATGCGGTGATTGACTCATCGCCCTTGGTGGACCCAACAGCCACAGCCAAGGCGGTCACCGTTCCCATCATGACGCCGCAAATGGATGTCCCGCAAAAACCAGCACATGAACAACCGTTGATGACCGAAGAATCATCACTCGCTCGGATTCCACAGCCGGTGACGCATGCTCTCCCGGAGCCTGCACCGAATCCTGAGAAGCCGATGCCCAAGCGTGTTGAGCCAGCTATTCACGTTCAACCCAAAGAACAAACCAGGCCCGCAGTTTCCCAACAACAGCAGCAGGATTCACAGGCTCAGCCGTATCATGCCCAACAACTCGCGACGCAACCGCGCCCGACCGTCATGCCTCGTGACGAACGTGAATCGCAACCATACAGTTTGGATCATCACGAAATTGAGGGCAAAATTGGTGGCGTGATCGTTGGCAAAGGCATTGAAATCCAAACGCGCGTCCCACGATTTACCGCAGTGACCAAGGCAAGTATCTGGCCCAAGGCCAACCCGGTGGTGGAGATTACTTTTGCAACGGATGGCGTGGTGATTACTGCTGAAATTCTCAGGTCCAGTGGGTATGCAGGTATTGACAGTCCGATTCTCACCAGCGTGTATCACTGGAAAGCCAAGGGCGAACTGCTCAAAAAAGTCGGCCGACCCTTTAAACGTAAGTTCACTTTCAGACTCTTGGATGAAACCATTGATTAGCAGGGAAACTGATGTTTCTCACGCTGCTTTAAGGGCGTCATTGAGCTTGATTGCCGAGGTGTATTTCGGGTTGATCTGGATCGCTTCTTTGACCGAGTTTAGGGCGTCTTCCATTTGATCATTGGCTCTCTGGCAATTGGCCAAGTGATACCAAGTGTCGGCACGGCTTGGGAAACGATCTGCGTGTTCTGCAAGAATTGTTGACGCATAGGACAGCATCGACTCCAACGGGGATGCGATTTGAACTTCCAACTCTTTCTTGCGAGTCTGTTCGTTGATTGTCTTCCCACATGCTGCGTGCGTCCATAAACCGGCAACCAGTTCACGGCGTGTGATTGGATTACAACGTTGGTCGAGCATCTCACTTGCGCGAGCGACCAGTGTTGCCTTATTACTGGCAAGGGCGCAAACCAACACACCAGCCCAGGGGCGAGATTGCGTGCGATTCAGCCTTGAAGCCTTCCACCAACTGACACCTGCCTGTTCAAAACGACCACCATGCATGTGTACAATCGCAAGTTCACAGTAGGCTTCAAATGCGATTTTTTCGTTACAGGTTGTCACCTTTTGCAGACGTGAAACAGCCCGTTGGTTCTCTCCCATCTCATCAGCGAGTTTCCCGGCTTCGATGAAAATGATTGGGTCGGAAATATCTGAATTAATGAGTTTATCGTAGAGGGTTTCAGCTTCAAATAGCTGCTCAAGTTTGTGATGCAGCCTTGCTTGATAAAGTATTTCTTCAGGTGTCATCGCATCCATTGGAAGTGATTGCATAAGCTTTAAACTCTCGCGAGGGTCGGTGTCCTCCAGTAAGGTTGCCAGGGTTCGTGTACTGACGTTGTCTTCTGGATGGAGCTTCACAGCTTCTTTTAAATGTCGGATGGCATCAATTTTCTGACTCGTTGCCAACAAGACTTGAGCAAGCAGTCGATGTGCAGTTGCATACTCAGGATAGTCTTTGACGGTCTGCTGAAGGATTTGCTGAGCCTTGAAGGTTTTCTTGCTTAGTACCATCGCGTGAGCGCGCAGACAGGCAACTTCGGGAAGGTCCCGTTGATGCGGTGCATACATGTCATGGAAGTCCAATGCCGAGAGCGCACCAGCAGGGCGTTGCATGGCCAACTCAACTTTGGCTTGAATCAATCGCGTCGCTGGGACTTGCGGGTTGAGCAGGATACTGCGGGTAATCAGCTCAAAAGCCTGTTCATGCAAACCAGCTTCCAACGCCAAAGCCGCGCGGTTACCCAAATCACGTGTTTGTAATTCACGATCAAGATTCATGCAGCAATTTCCTTACGCAGTTTCAATGCAGTGGGGTTGGACGGTTCACGGTCAAGCCAGTTTGACAAACGCATCCGAGCAGTTTGCGTGTCGCCATCGAAATATTCGCGACGAATCAACGCAGCATGTACATCCGGATAGGCTGGCTTGCGCTCGTTGACCTTGGCGAGTACATCAATGGCAGCTGGCCCTAATTGGGCACGGTCTTCGACCTGTGAAAGCACGATTGCAAGATGGGCAGCCAATGGATTGATCTTCAACCCGCGATGCGCCCAGCGACGTGCGTCTGCTTCGTCTTCAGCAAGCATGGCCAAGTCTGCCATTGCACGACACAATTCCGTTTCCAGATCAATGGTCAGTTCAATGCGATAGAACATCAGATTTCCCGCATGACGCAGGACTTGAATATGCTGCTCGTTAGGGCCGACTTTCATTGCTGCGGTAAGACTGCAAAGTAGTAAAGGCTGCTCGGCTAATTCACGGGCAAGCTGATTGATGATGGCGTCAGATTGATCGGGCAGATTCTCTGAGCCTTTGAATTTCATGGATTCGATCCAAAGGGCAACCTCTTGCTTGTGGCCGGATCGAGCGTGGAGTCGACGTAGATGTTTACTCGCAGCTTCAGGCATGTCCAGCATGGTGAACACACTGACCATCACCATCATCATCGCATCATCCGTAACCGGGCGACTGCGTTCAGCATTTTGAAGAATGGTCGCAGCTTCGTCATGCTTACCACGTCGCGACAAGCATGCAGCGAGTAAAACCCGGGCTTGCGTGGGGCAGTCTCGCTGTCTCTGCCACTCGTGCAAAGTCAGTTCGACACCTGCGATCTGCCCATGGTTAGAGGCAATGCACAAGTCTGCAAGGCATTTGTCAGTATGCGATTGTGTAGCGTTCTCGTTCAATGGACAATCCCTCTTTGGCGCAATCTGCGCGTTGTCTATGCAGGGATTATCGGTTGGAGCGATTAGAGGGTTTAGGAGTATTGGGGCAAGGAATTGAAAAAATGGATCACTTGAGTACGACCAGATTATCTCGATGGATCACTTCGTCAAAAGCTTGGCGTCCAAGGAGTTTGCCGAATTGGTTGGAGCGTTTGCCTTTGATTAATTGCAATTCACCGTCCGAATAATTCGACAGCCCACGTGCCAGGGCGGTACCTTGGGTGTTGATGATTTCGATCACCTGGCCACGATCAAATCGCCCGGTTACTTCGGTGATACCCGTTGCAAGCAGACTCTTGCCTTTGTTGACTAAGGCGTTGGCAGCGCCGTCATCTACGGTGATCTTCCCAGCGGGGCGAGTTGTCTGGCCGATAAATCGGCTGCGTGAGTCGAGTTTTTTCTCAGCAGGAACGAAGACTGTACCTATCTCTTTTTCACCGGTGAGAATTTTGACGATCACATTCTGGATGCGCCCATTGGCAATGACGGAGACTTCGCCACTGTCAGCGACAAGCTGGGCAGCCTGGAGTTTTGAGCTAATCCCGCCGGTACCCAATGCCGATTTTTCATCACGGGCGTACTTCAATCCGGACTTGGCATGTTCGAGCAGGTCCACGCGTTGGCTCTTATCATCAAGCAGGCCATCGACCCCTGAGAGAATAATCATTGCATCGGCTCGAAGTGCGTTACATGCCAAAGCTGCGAGCATGTCGTTATCACCAAAACGGATTTCATCCACTGCGACCGAGTCGTTTTCATTGATGATCGGGACACAGCCATAGCGATGCGTCTGGGCGATGCAGTTGCGGAAGTTCAAATACCGTAGCCGATCATCAAGATCACTTCGAGTAAGTAGCAGCTGGGCCACTTCCATGTCATGTTGTTCAAATGCGTCATGGAACCCCATCATCAATTTACGTTGGCCGACTGCTGCGATCGCTTGAAGCTTGGCGACATCCTTGGGGCGTTTGGGCAATGCCAGTTCTGCCAAACCTGCGCCAATGGCACCACTGGAAACCAAGGTGATTTGGATTTTGCGTTGAGCCAAATCTGCGATTTGATCCGCGATGTGTTGGATGTAGGGTTGGTCGAGTTTACCTGATTTGTCAATGAGCAACTGTGTGCCGATTTTGACAACAACATGCTTGGCTTGGGTGAGTCGGGTTTGACGTAGATGTGTGGAAGGCATGCTATTTTGCCTTGTTTAACAGTTGAAAAAGCAGGTCGGCATGACGCTTGGTGGCGCCCAGTCGGGTACGGATGACATCTCTACCATTGGCTGCCAGTTTAGAGGCCTCGTCGGAGTTGGCAAGCAGTCTGGCTGTATCAGTCGCAGCATCAGTCGGATTTTTAGGAATCAAAATGCCACCGCCATCGCGCAGGGCATTGGCGATCTCCGTGAAGTTGCGATGATCCGGACCATATATCGTCGGCTTACCCAATGCCACCGGTTCAATTGGATCTGACCCACCCCAGCGATTAAAACTCCGACCGACAATGACTACATCTGCCAGGGAATAAACCTTACGCAGTTCGCCAAGTGTATCGACGAGAAAATAACGTTGGTGGTCCACTGGTCTGGCGGACCCGGTATCAGGATGTTCAGTTCGACGGATGATCCCTGGATACTGCGATGCCACTGCATTGAATCGCTCAGGTTTGCGTGGGACAATGATGATCTGGACATCTTGCCCAAGCGTTCGTTGCAATTGATCGGTGAGTAATTTCTCTTCGTCATCACCGGTTGATCCCAGCACCACGATGGGGCGATTGCGGTCAATCCCCATTGATGTAGCCAAGTCATCACTGCCTGCAACGGTGTCCGACAAATCTGCTGCATCCCATTTCATGGAGTCCAGCACATGCACACGATCAGCCGGGGTTCCCATGACGGTAATGCGGTCCGCATAGGTTTGGGTCTGCATCGCTGCAGCGGAAAGTTTGCTGAAGGTCGGTCGAAGCAGTGGGGCGAACTTGGCATAGCGTGGGAAGCTTCGATCACTGATTCGGCCGTTGATCACGCAGATGGGGATGTCCCGTTTGTGACAGGCTTCGGTCAAGTGAGGCCAGACTTCCAACTCCACTGTGGCCACCACATCCGGCTGGATGCGATCCAAAAAATGATTCACCGCGCCGGTGAGGTCTAATGGGTAACGGACAATTGGATGTTTGTCGCCGTAGAGTTTTTGGGATTGGTTGATGCCGGTGTTGGTGGTATTGGCGATGACGATGTTCAGATTTTCGTCCCGCGATTCCAATTCAGTAACAAGTCGACGAATCAGACTGGTTTCACCGACACTTACCGCATGAAAGACAATGGTCTTACTGCCAGCAGGTTTGGATAAGGCATCACCTTTACCAAAACGACCGCTCCAGTCGGTGCGCCACTTGCCCGTGGTGAGGAGTTTGTAACCCCACACAGGGGAACTGACTGTCAAGCCAGTCAAATATGCAATATCGAGCATCAGACCCATAGTCGGAATATTGTAGCGTGAAAATTCAAAAAGGGATTAGTGATTAGGGAATAGTGATTAGGCAAAGGCAAAAAAGGCAGTGTATCCGTACATGAATCTACATGCCTTTAACCCTAGTCACTAGTCGCTAGCACCTGGTCCCTTGGTATCAACATCGATCCTGCCGTATAATCTTCCGACTATGGCTACTGATAATAAATTTTACGTGACGACTCCGATTTACTATGTCAACGACAAGCCGCACTTGGGGCATGTTTATACCACCATGGTGGCTGATGTGGTGGCACGCTATCACCGCTTACATGGTGATCAGACTTTCTTTCTCACCGGCGTGGATGAACACGCAGCCAAGGTCTCCGACAAGGCAGCTGAGAACGACATGACGCCTCAACAGTGGGCGGATCAGAATGCTGCAGCATTCAAAGAGACCTTCGCCAAGCTGGAGATGACCCATAACGACTTTGTGCGCACCAGCAGTGATCTGCATAAAGAGAAGGTCACCGCTTACGTGACCGCATTACTCAAAAGTGGTGATGTTTACGAGGGCGAATATGTCGGCTGGTATGACGCGGGACAGGAAGAGTACGTCCCTGAAAACAAGGCCAAGGATTACGACTACAAGTCACCAGTCAATGGCAAGCCACTGGTGAAGAAGACGGAAAAGAATTACTTTTTTAAGCTCTCTGCCTATCGTGATGAGTTGATTGAATTCTTCGCCAAGCGTGATAAAGCAGGCAAACCGTTTGTGATGCCTCAAGCGCGGAAGAATGAAATTCTCAACCGCATCAAGGAAGCCCAGGACGTGCCGATCAGTCGGACGGGTTCTAATGGATGGGGCATTCCGGTTCCTGGTGATGATGTGCAGACGATCTATGTTTGGATCGATGCGCTTTTCAACTACCTGACTTATATGGACAGTGATGAACGCCGCCCGTATTGGGATGCAGGTCCGGTTCATTTTATGGCCAAAGATATTCTCTGGTTCCATGCTGCGATCTGGCCGGCATTACTCATGGCATTGGCAAAATGCGATGGCTATCAATGGGTGTTTTCCGAAAACGTGGGCAAGAACATCGTCGTCTATTCGCACAGCTATTGGGTTAGCGCTTCAGGCGAGAAGATGAGTAAATCACTGGGTAACTTCCTTGATCCGCAAGCAATCGACAACTATGTCGGTGAGTTTGGTCTAGATGCGCTGCGCTACTTCCTGGCAACGCGCGGCCCATTAGGGACGACTGACAGCGCGTTTTCACCGGACTTGTTTGCTGAAGTTTACAACAGTGATCTGGCCAACACCTTTGGTAACTCCGCCAGTCGTGTGACGAACATGATCAACAAGTACTTCGATGGTAAGTTGCCTGAAGCTGCGGTGAAAGTGCAGACGTCTGTAAATTATTCACATACCGCTGAAGAAGTTTTGAGAAAATTCAATACTGCTGGAAAAGCACTGGATTTAAGTGGTGCAGCCGATGCGGCATTGAGTCTTGTGCGTGCGGTGGATGGTTACATCGAAGAAACGGCACCGTTTAAGCTTGCCAAGGATGAGTCCAAGTTGCCGGAAGTCGCGACAATTCTCTACAACTGTGCAGAAGCACTTCGCATCGTATCCGTGTTGCTCTGGCCGTTTATCCCTGATCAATGTGAAGTGTTCTGGCAGCGCATCGGTTGCAGTGAATATGCTCAGGCTCTTACACAAGGTGAAGGCAAGATTTCCCAGTGGTGCCAATGGGGCCAACTCAAACCCGGTACGGATATTCAAAAAGGCGATCCGCTTTTCCCACGCTATCAGGTGAAGTGATCATTCGAAGACCTGCACCGGATTCACATCCGGTGCTAATGATTCGAATCTCTTTTTGCTGTACTTTGACTTTAGCACCGGATGTTAATCCGGTGCAGGTTCCGCTAAAATGCCGTCATGCCGGTTTACCTGATCACCTTGCACACCTATCGGAGTTGGAATGTGGATCGATGCCATGTTCAACGTGGGCAAAAAGGCATCCAGCCTGCATATCCCCATCTTGCGGCACACCGAAACAAAATTGCCAATGCGGAGCCTGTCACTTTGGATGTGCAACAGCGCTGTTTGGTATTGGCAGCTGTGATTGAAATATGTCAAAACACTCAAAAGCGACTACATGCTACTGCAATAACTCCGAATCACATTCACGTTTTGTGTAGTTGGAAAGATGACCAATTCGCTGATGATGTTGCTACAAAACTCAAGCGAATCATTGGAATGAAATTGTCACACGCAAAGAAAACAACCGGCAATCGCTGGTTTAGTCGTGGACAGGATACAAAACGTGTGATTGATGATGAGCATTTTGATTATCTGGTCGACACTTATCTTCCAGAACATCAAAAGCAGAATGGTTTGTTCTGGTGTGCGCCTGCACCGGATTGACATCCGGTGCTAAAGTCTCGAAACACGAATGGCGTAAATAATGTTAGCACCGGATGTCAATCCGGTGCAGGTTCCGCAATTTACCGTCTTCTTGGGGCCACTTCATTCATGCGACCGGGTCTGGCGATGTAGAAGCGGTTGGTGTCCAACTCCCAGACGATCAATTCAGCACCAGGTGATGATGTACCTGACGGCGTGGTGATGCGGGTGAGTTTGTTTTCATTAGCCTGTAATTTCACCTTGCGGACATTGTGGATGTACGTTGCACGATCCGTGGTGATTTGACGGTTTTGGGCATTGATGCGGACATCTCTTGATGCCTGGACGACCTTCAAATCAGGTGTCGGCGGGTTGCCACTGAGCCATGTACCAAGGCCACCGGTGGCTTCCATGTCCGCAAGAAACGTACGGCAGTCCAATTGAATCCCATTGTCTGAATCCTCAGGAATATGCAGCATTTGGACATAGTCTTTCATGATCATGTCGTTATGTGCAATGTCGAGCATGAACTGATCTTTCCAACGGAACAGCGTCTGACCTCGACCAGTGAATTGGACATCATCACTGCGATTGGAACTTGATGCTTTGGGGCGATGGTCTTCGTGAAGCAAAGTGCCTGCGCCGGGGATGGTGATGGTTTCAGGCACAGCATCAAAGTCCATGGTCTGCCCTGCAATTCGCAGACGTGTGAGTAGTGTGCGGTTGGCTCGGTCGTCGGGATCGATTGTTGCGTTTGCTGCCAAAGGTGCCCAGGTCTCTTCGAGAAATTCGGCATTACCTTTGATGTTGACCATTCGGACCTGACGCCCCCCTTGAAGCGAAGTGACTTTGACCATGCCGTCGTCGTTGACTTGTGGCAGGTTGGGGGTGTCCAATGCTGAGATCGGTTTGGAACTTCCGCTGGTGAACTTGTTAAACAACACGCGGATGTCATCGCCCTTGACGGTGGTCGCTCCGTCTGCACGTGAAGCGGTCAACACGACATCCCCCATGAACAGTGCCTGGAGGGTTTGATGGTTGTAGTGCATATTGTCCTGCCACTGCACGCGGACTTTTGCAGGTTCAAGAGTTGGCAGGGAAGGGGCGATTTGATTCGTTACATCGCCCGTTTGTGCAGGCTTGGTATTGGTAGCACCATTGGCATTACTTGATGATGTGGTTGTGCTCCCATCGACATTCAACTCGCTGACGGGTTGAACATTCAGATTCCCTTGAGGTTTGGTGACTGATGGTTTGATGGTGACGTTTTGGGGTTTTTCATCCAGAGGTGTGCTTAGATAACTGAGGGTTCCCTTGCCGATGACGTGAAGGTTTTGATCCTTGTGGGTATAGACAAGGTGATCGCCTGCAAGGATGCCTGAGTCCTGTACGACCTGGGTGGGGCGTTGGTCATTACCAAAGAGTTCGACCTGATTGTCATCGCCGGTAATGCGATGGGCAAAGGCGTAAACCGCTTGATCCTTGTTGATCATCCGAGCACGGACATCGCCTTCAACGGTGACTTTCTTGAGATAAATTTTATCGCTTTTGTCGTCGTCGGTTTTTGGGGTGTCAGCATTGGCAACGACGTTTGTCGTGCCGTCAGGTTTGACGGATGTGACCGTTGGGATGGGTTGTTCTTTGTCTTCCCACGCGAGCATGGTGTCCAATGCGTCGACGGGGTCCGGAGATTGGATTTGCTCAACGGGCAGTTGAGGTGACATCGCAACAACGACTGGTTCGCCATGCCCCAACTCCACGAGCAGGGAATCCGACCAGAGCACTTGCCCGGGACGTCGGATGACGACATCATCATTGGCAGTGAGTTTGTCGGCGATCATCTTGCCGGTGTCATTAGGGACAAAATGGATGTTGGCTTGATTGGCATGCAATGCCAGTTGACGTTCAGGATCAGTGGAATGCGTCCGCAGTGAAACATCGCCGGCTGCTTCAATGATGCTAGCTTCCTGCTTGTTTTTATCCGCAGTTGGCTTGGTCATCTGGACTGTAATCAGATCCGAGACAACGTCGAACTCATCATGTTCCACTTCGACATCGCCACGGAATGTGATGGTTTTTAGAGCATCGAAATTGGTCTTGATGACATCTTCGTCATCATCGTTTTCAGGATAAAAGACCAGTTCAACCCGATCGGTCCAGTGAATGGATGTGCCGGGAGTGAGGCTTTTGTCGTCGGAATTGATCGTGTCTGATGTGGCATTATTTGCTTTGGCATCTGAAAGGACCGAACGACTTAGACCGTGCATATTGCCTTCGCCCTGGAGGATGCCCAGTCCTTTGTCGAGGAACATTTCAAAGTGTTTGCCAGTGATCAGGCCTCCAATTTGCGGCGAGTCGATAAGCAGGGGGTATGCGGTACTGCTACGGACACGCACGCGAGATTGGCTATGTAGATAGTCGATACTTGATGCGGTGATGACATCCTTGGAGGGTGGCAGGATTTTCATCGGTGTGCCGGTGATCTGCATGTATATGTCACGCACGTTGGCAAGCATCTCTGGTTTGTCGTCCACGGGGAGCATCAACATCGGCCCGGTCCATTTGATGAGAATGTCATCATCAGGATCGTCCTCTTCGGCTACAACGACAGCAGGAGTCGATTGGGGATTTGAATTCTCATCCGACTCGTTAGTGGGTTTGGCGTTGTTGTTCTCTTGATCTTGGGATTTCTTGCCTTGGCGGTTTGCCATGCCCAGATACAGTTCGAGTTGATCACCAAGGAGTTGGTTTTTCTGAGCATCAATCTGGATGTGGTCATTGAGCGTGATGTGATAATACTGGGAGGTTGGCCGGGCTGGTGTCTTGAGAATTTGTGGTTCGGTACTTTGGTCCGAGTCTGTTTTGGGTTGCTCTTTAGGCTCTGTCGTTACATCGTCATCTAATGGTGTGTTGGATTCGTCAGCAGGTTTAAGCGAGTTGGTGTTGTCGACATTCTTGATGCGGATGAACTTGCCTTTTTGGATTTCCAGACGATTGATGCGTTGGAGCAGGGGGCTGTAAATGATGTTCAGATTTTCACCTTCAAAGGCCACATCACGTCCATCGAGTTTGACGCTGCCATCCGCTTCGATCTGCCCAAGGTCTCGGTCGAAGTTGGCTTGCTGCATTTTGAGATTCAGCACTTCGTTGATCGAATCGTCAGACAGATCAATGGGGGTGACCCCGTCATTTTCAAACAGTCGAATAACCACATTACCTTTAAGGAGTCCGGATGTGGGTTGGCCGACCGTGCCGATCATGCCGGTGCGTGTTTCGCTGGTCGGCGTGATGAAGGTGCCTTCGTCTGCACTGATTTGGACGACGGTTTTGTTGGGTTTGAGATGGATGCGGGCGATGGGTTTGATAACGTCGATGACGCCTTGGCTTTTAGGAGTCAGTGATTCACCGAGCAGGTCATATTGCACGCCGTGGTTGTCATTGAAATGAACTTCCATGCCCTTCATGTTGGGCGCACCACTACCGGAACCAAGCTCGGTTTTTTCCCAGCCGGGTATCGCGATGATCGTACTGCCACCGCTGCTGTTATTTGCACGCTTGGGTGCCGGTGCCGCGAGCATTGTGAAGAAAAATATAATTGCTGCCACAATGCAGGCCGAGGCGGTGATGAGGACTTGTTTACTGTTCATCGCGGTATTCTAACAAATAAGACAAGGGATTAGTGATTAGGGACTAGTGATTAGGGAAAAGGCAATAAACAGTTGGTTTTGAAAGTCTTTCCACTAATCCCTCCTACACCCGTTCGATTCTGCATTGATCTGCCGTTATCATGTGCTCCTCAACTAAACCAGACCTTCTGATATGAAGAGGAGCCAACATGCTCAAAGATATTTTTAAAGCCTATGACATCCGTGGAGTGTACCCCGACCTGGTCAATGAAGATGCAGCATTTGCCATCGGATTTGGCACCGCGACTTTCCTGGCCAATCATCCTGAGCGTCCGTCAGGTGAAGCTGGTGACATTGTACTCGTCAGCCAGGACATGCGGGTCAGCAGCCCGTCACTGGCAGAAGCGTTGTCCGATGGTATCCGTGCTGCGGGGATGAACGTCATTGACCTTGGCATGTGCGACACCTCCATTATGTATTTCGCAGTTAATCACTTTGGCTGTGCAGGGGGCATTCAAACCACCGCCAGTCACAACCCGCCGCAATACAACGGTTTTAAAATCTCTGCACCCTTAGCTAAACCTATCGGTGGCACGACGGGGCTTAAAGACATTCAAGCCATTGCTGAAAAATGTGGCCCGCGCGGTTCCAAGGACATCGCAGGCAGCTACTCCGAGGAAGATATCTGGGATGCTTACCGCAAGCATATCCTCGGCTTCCTCACCATCCCCAGTAAACCCATCAAGGTCTACATCGATGGTTCAAACGGCATGGCGGGCAAGCTTGTCCCCAAGGTTTTCGACGGCGTGGAAAATCTGGAAATCGTCGATATCAACTTCGAAATCACCGGCAGCTTCGTCCATGAACCCAATCCGCTGGTGGCGGAAAACATGATCCCCACGCAGGAAGGTGTCGTCAAAACCAAAGCCCACTTTGGTGCATGCTTTGATGGTGATGCCGACCGCTGTATGGTCACCGATGAGTTGGGTAACATCATTGGTTGCGATCATCTGACCGCATTTCTCTGTGACCACTTCCTTAGCCAAGCACCTGGTGCAACGGTCATCTATGACCTGCGTTCAAGTAAGGTCGTCGAAGAAACCATCCTCGCTGCCAACGCCAAGCCTGAAAAATCAAGTGTCGGCCATGTGAACATGAAGAAGCTCCTCCGCGATACTGACGGTATCTTCGGCGGCGAACTCTCAGGTCACTTCTACTTCCGTGACAATTACTACGCGGACTCTGGTGCGATTGCCTTCGCTGCCATCGTCAGTGTACTGGGTCAGACCGATACACCATTGAGTCAACTGATCGCACCGTTTAAGAAGTACCCCCAGTCCGGCGAGATTAACTTCCACACGCCGGATAAAGATGCAGTGATCAACCAACTCAAGGAAGACTACGCATCCAAGGGCAAGTTCGAACAGCTTGACGGAGTATCGTTTGACCTCTTCGACACCGAAGGTTTTTGGTTTAACGTCCGCGCGAGTAATACCGAACCGTTGCTGCGCCTCAATGCCGAAGCCAAGGATCAGGCCACGCTTGATACCTTGCTTGCCAAGCTTAAACCGATGCTCGGTGAAGAAGCTGTCGGCCACTAAGTGAATAAACACATCATGTGAACCAACGCAAAGGCACTGGATTCACGTCCGGTGCCTTTGTTTTTAGATTTGACACGATTTGCTGTGTACAACTGTGCGCATTACATGTAGCTGTAATGTGATGCTTCGAAAAATCATTATTGATGACGTACGATAAATAGCTGCGACACTGCGTGTCGCTGATGCCTTGGAAAGTTAAAGCATGGACATGACCTGTTTACTCACACTTGCTGAAGTGACCACCACGACCAATGACCTGTTGATCATTGCAGTCATCGGTTTGACGGCCGGACTCCTTGGGGGGATGCTTGGGATCGGTGGGAGCATCGTCATGATCCCGGCTATGAGTTATGTTTTTGGTTACGACCAACATCTTTATCAGGCAGCAGCGATGGTCGCCAATGTTGCGGTGAGTCTGCCTGCAGCCAGGCGACATCATCAGGCCGGTGCCGTGCAATGGAAGATTGTTCGGTACATGATTCCTGCTGCGGTACTCTGTGCATTTGCAGGTGTGTATGTGAGTAACTTACCCATGTTTTCGGGCAAAGACGGCGGACTCTGGCTCGGACGCGTATTAGCGATGTTCCAGATTTATGTCATCGGCATGAACGTGGCTAAAATGTTTTCCAAGACCAAGGACTACACGCTCGAAGAGTCACGGTCTTCCAAACCTGCCAGCGGTATCCTCGGCGGTGTGATGGGTTTTACCGCAGGTTTACTGGGTATTGGCGGTGGGGCGATTGCGGTGCCGTTGCAGCAGGTGATGCTCAAGTTGCCGTTACGGGTTTGTATTGCCAACAGTTCGACGGTGATCGTCGTCAGTGCCGCTTTGGGGTCAGTTTACAAAATTGGATCGCTCGGCGATCACGGGCATCCATGGACCACTGGATTGTTTGTCGGTGCGTTGCTTGTTCCCGGTGCATTTGTCGGCGGGCGTATTGGTGCGGTGTTGACGCATAAATTGCCGTTGCCGGTGGTGCGTGTCGCGTTTATCACTTTGATGCTCGTTGCGGCATACAAGATGGCAGCGTTTGGGCAGTGATTGTATTGATTGGATGATGCGGGTTTGATGGACGCGATGCCCCGGGGACTCAAGTCCCACGGGCTTTATTTCAACGTTCGATTACCACCGGAAATCAACTGCTATTTTTGATGTTCGCATTGCACATTAAAGCCCGCGGGACTTGAGTCCCCGGGGATGCCTTGCGAATTAAACTTAAACACATCACTACTCCACGACATGCATGCTCTCATCACATCACCCCTCCCCAACTTCCGGGGGAGGGCGCGCATAAAAAAAGGCACGCTCACATGTCTGTAAACGGGCCTTGAGGGGGTGGAAACATTTATTGCAATTCGAGTGAGTCTTACCCTTATGGATTCACTCTCACGCCAGTGCGGCGGTTGTCGTCAGTTCATGTCGGCGAAGCTGGTTTCGCAACTTGGCCAGGATCATCGTGTGCATCTGGCAGACGCGTGATTCGCTGATGTCGAAGGTCAAACTGATTTCTTTCATCGTCATGCCTTCGTAGTAGTACAGCAGCACGATAAGCCGTTCGATGCGCGAAAGGTCTTCAAGAATCAGTTCACGCAGTTCGAGTTTTTGTGCAATGACATTGGGGGCGTTACAGCTGGTGTCCGCCAAGGTGTGGCTGCCACAGAGATCTCGGTCGGTTGCTTCGTTGTTGTCAGCGACTTGCTGATTTAATGAGACTCTGCAAGCCACGTTGGCATCGCGGGTGATCTTGCGATACTCCTTGCGATCCACATTCATACTCTGGCAAAGATCGTCGTCGGTCGGGGCATAACCCCTTTGCCCCAACCACGACGTCTTTGCTTGTTCCAGTCGGGTATTCCGCGACCGGATGAGTCGAGGTAGCCAATCCTGGCTACGCAATTCATCAAGCATCGCGCCACGTATGCGATGGCTTGAGAAGGTTTCAAACTTGATACCCCGATCAAAGTCGAAGGCATCAATGGCATCCATCAATCCAAAAGCGCCCGCTGTCATCAACTCTTCGGCTACCGTTCGTTTGTTGGTTTTCAGCGAAACGCGTTTGGCGTGATAGGAGACCAGTGGCATGTAATGCTCAACCAATCTGTTTCTCATCGCCAGATTTCCTGGATGCAGTTTGTACTGAATCCAAGTGGCTTGAATCGATATCGGCGACTTTATGCTCCGCCGATCCTGAGCTTCCCCTGATTGATACTCCATCGCTTTCTCCCTGAAAAAAGGCTGTTTCTCCCGTATCCGCCCCATACAACTTGTGGATATCCCCTACAACATCCACAAGGCGTCACGCTTGCTAACGTTCGCGGTTCCCCAACCACGATCAGCCTTAGCAGCCCTTTTCCCGGTCCACGAAGTATCTGATGGTTATTGATCAAACACTGAACACCACCATGTTCGTTTTGGTTTGATCCCAGTCAGTCGGTGTGGTTCGCCCAAAAAAGCTGCGACTCAACCCACTGTCGACTTTGAGGTTTGACTGAAAGAACCAGACACAGATATAGGCGGGAATGTCTGGCGTTGACTTCAGTTTTTGCCTCAGGCCAACCATTGCGGTTGTCCCTCTTCCAAGGTTCGATAACTGCAAGTCACGTGCCAAACACAAAAACGGCTTATTGGGCCTGAAAATCAAGTAGGGTCGGTAATATTGCTGATACCGGTTGTACCGAGTCGGTGACTTTACCGAAATTTGTACCGACTGAAGTGCTTGGCATCCTTTGACTACTGCTGTTGATTAAATGGGTTGTGCGGATTGTAGGGATTAAAGTAGAAAGATACGTATCTCCCAGATGCTCAAGTCTGGGCCAAAGGTTGTTCGCTCTGCGTTGGTTGTCACCACATTGGATGGTGAATCAGACGAAAGAATGAATTGGCCAAGCCGAAAACCTTAACAGCGATTAGAAGCCATTGAACTCAGCAGGCGTACCGTCTTATGGATAGGGTGATCAAGAAGCTTTCCCAACGACTTCAAAATCAATTCCTTGCTATGCTTCTCCGCCGATTGAGCGAAGATATTCAATTGCTTGTTGATGTCCGCAGTCCAGGGCGATTTGCAGTGGTGTTTGATTCTTCGGATTTCGCCGATCATTCACGTCAGCGCCGGCATCAATCAGGAGTTGGAGAGCTTGGACATAATGCTTACTTTCATCACTTCCGCCTGATGAGCCACCCAGGGCAGCTGCATGAAGTGCATCGAGTGAATTGGGTGCTGCTCCGTGATTCAGTAGCCACTTGATCGCGTCAAGCCGAGCGTTGTTGGCAGCCTATGACAAAACAGATCGCCACCAACAAGCTTCACTGGCGTTTACGTCAGCACCATGTTCGACGAGTTTGGCCATTAACGCCAATTTTCCGTCGTTGGCAGCGTAGTGCAGTGCTGTGCTGTGCTTCACGAATGGCTGGCCTTTATCATCCGGTCCCGGCCACGAGAGCGTTGCGGCTTCTGGATATTGCTCAAGAATGGCAATTGCTTCCGCTTCACGGGTTAGGTCGTATTTGGTCGAAAGTAGACGGTAAAACGGGTCGTCTTGGGTGTACTGCATCATGTCACCTGATTTTTTATTCAGTTTCTTTGGGCATAGCATCACACCGAGTGGTAAAAGCCATAGTCCCTGATTCTGGAGGAGATTTTACACGATGTATATACCGCTGTGTACTCTGGTTTAATCGGGGATCTGCAACGAATGATTGCATGACATGATTGTAGAAAACTCAAACCACACTGGCCGTTGGCAACGAGAAGTAGAACGTACTGCCTTTGCCGGCTTGGGATTCGAGCCAGACTCTGCCTTCGTGGGCGTTGATGATTTCCTTGACGATGGAGAGCCCGATTAGGGGGCAGGCTCCGTTTCGATTTTGTGACACCTTATCAATCCCATGGATTATAGATGAAATATATTTCAAGGTCCGCAGGTACAGTCTTATGTCATGCGTTCATTATTTGCACTCATCGACATTGAAACGAAAACCACTGGAGTCTGGATATGCCAAGCCTACGAGAACAAACGGAATCGCAGTTTGCAAAATTGCGACAGAACAAACCGGAGTTTGCCAGCCAGGTTGATGTGATATTAACTTCTGCAGAGATGGTTGAAAAAGGTTCTCATGCCATTGCTCTGGGACAGCAGGCACCTCAATTCACATTACCCAATGCCGGTGGTGAAGTGGTGTCGCTTACGCAATTGCTTGACAGTGGCCCGGTGGTAGTGACCTTTTACCGGGGCAGTTGGTGTCCGTACTGCAATTTGCAACTCCGCGCGATGCAGTCACGTTTGACTGATATTCATGCCCTTAATGCCAAGCTTGTTGCGATCAGTCCGCAGATGCCCGATGCATCTTTATCGCAAGATGAACGTGAAACGCTGGCATTCCCAGTGCTTTCTGATCAGGATGCACGCGTTGCTACTGAATATGGTGTGGCATGGGAAGTGCCCGAAATCTTTTTGGAACACATGCGAAAAGATCGAAACCTTGAACTGGCGGAGATCAATGGAGGTTCAGGCAGCGTGCTTCCAATTCCTGCAACATTTGTCTTGAATCGTGACCGTGTGGTGACATGGCGATTTGTCAATGTTGATTATCGCTTGCGCGCTGAACCTGACGATATCCTTGCTGCTTTACAGAAGCTTTCATGATACGTTTGATGTCTTACAGTGAGGCGCATACACCTGCTACGGCTTGTAGTACCTCTCTGGTAGTATTCAAACCACACTAGCAGTTGGTAGTGAGAAGTAGAACGTACTGCCTTTGCCGGCTTGGGATTCGAGCCAGACTCTGCCTTCGTGGGCGTTGATGATTTCCTTGACGATGGAGAGTCCTAATCCGCTGCCTTGGAGTTTGTGTTGATCGCTGACAGTGGCGCGGTAGAACTTGTCGAAGAGGTTGGCCTGATCGTACGTGGGGATGCCCGGGCCATCGTCTTTGACCCATACGACAACGCTTGAGCCTTGCTGACGCGCACCAAGATTGATGCTTTTGCCCTGGGGTGTGAATTTCACTGCATTGGATAACAGGTTCGTCAATACCTGATAAATGCGATCGTAATCCGCGTAGACCGAAGGCAAAGTGTTGGGCATCTCGACTTGCCAATTGAATGTGCCAGCAGTCTGTTTGAAGTGACTGGTGACTTCTGTAATCAATGGCGAGAGTTGCAGGTGACTAAACTCATAGGATTGGCTACCTGCTTCCATGCGGCGGATGTCCAGAAAGTCATTGATGAGCTTATTAAGTCGGTGCGTTTCGTCGTGAATGATCTTGACGAACTTGTCCTGCTTTTCCTTGGGGAATTCACGGCTTAACAGCAATTCCGCATACCCACGCAGACTTGTGAGCGGCGTGCGCAATTCGTGACTGACGGTGGCAACCAACTCGTCCTTCATGCGGTCGACTTCTTTACGCTGGGTAATGTCCCGCTGAACCGTGGCGATGCACAACGGCTCTCCAGTTCGCGGATGCTTGACCACAAACGCATTGATATGCATGTCGATGCGGTTGTGCGTACTGCGATGACGGACGGCACCTTCACCTTCCCAGCGACCAATTTCGTTAATGGCAGGAAGGGCGATACTCTTGAAATTCGACCACGTGCCAGCGGAGTAAAGGTCAGACAAATGCAGGTCGGAAATAGGTTGGCTGCGGGTGAGTCCAAGCAGTTCCCGGCCGGCATGGTTGATGAATTGCACCTTGCCATCGTGGGATGACATGATGATCAAATCGCTTGATGTCTGCACCAATGAGACAAATTTCTGCTGCTGTTCTTCAGCGACTTTACTGTCGGTGATGTCGCGGAAGATTGCCCGTACAGCAGGGGGTCTGCCTGGTTCATTGATCTGACTAAGGGAACCTTCGACAGCCAGTGTCTTGCCTTCACGGGTGAAGAACTCAGTCTCCACGCGCACAAGGTTTTCGCCGGAGAATACGCGACGTAGTAATTCCGTCCAACGTGTTCGGCAGGACGGTGGGACGACATCAAACACGCTTAGCCGCTGCACTTCGCTGGGGGCATACCCCATAGCCTGACGCCACGCGCGGTTGACGAATCGGATGTCACCTTCTCTGGAGATGATCTGAATCAGATCATTGGAACGTTCGAACAGGTCGCGGTATCTCTCCTCTCCGCCCCTTGCCAGGTCTTCAGCTTGTCGCCGTTGACTGATCTCGCGTTCCAATTGGTCGATGGTGCTTTGCAACTCAATGGAACGTGCATCGACTTGACGTTCGAGTTGTTTTTGCATTTGTTCGTGATGTTTGATTCGACGAAGTTGTATGTCATGTCGAACCACCGAAGCGGTCAGTTCTGAGGCTGCTTCGAGAATTTGCAGTTCATGGGATGTCGGTTGTGCATTGATCTGATGCAGAATTGCAAACGTCCCGACCACGCAACCTGGTTCGGTGGAGATGGGGGTCGACCAGCAGGCGCGGGTGCCGTGTCGTTGTGCGATGGCTTCGACATCCATTGCCTTGCCAATTTGCAGGACATTCAAAGACTGCGCCAACGTCGGGACAAGACTCGGGCCAGCTGCTAAGCGGATGCGATGGTTCTGAGGTTCAAAAAGCATGATCGCGCATTGCCCGCTGGTGAGCAGTTTTTCAACACGCAGACAAATTTGTTCAAGACAGGGGCGTAACGCAAGGTTGGGCCCGACGAGTCGGTAACCTTCGACCTGAAAATCTGCCAACTGCATTTGACGCAGTCGAATGATGCCCGGTTGAAGCAGGTCCGCCACTGCCGTCAAAAAACTACGGTCAGCAATGGAAAAGGGATGGGGTTGCGGATCATTGACCATCAACACGCCAAACGCACGGTCAGGCATCGGGATGGACACCATGCCACTGGCTGCAAGATCACCTTCGACTAAAATTTCCGGTGCCGCGAAGTACGTTTCCGATGAGAAGTCGCTGATGAATGACGGTTCGTTGTTTTGCAGACAGCTTAGCGTTTGGGTTTCAGGAGCAAGCCACATCGAAGCATGTCCAACACCTTGCTCATCCCAGCCGTATCCTGCTCGGAGTGTGACGATTTTTTCGTCGGATCGCAGTTCAAAAATGCCTGCTCGTTGACAGGATAACGCCTTGGCAACCAGTTCCACCGTCCGGTTAAGCAACTCCGCGATGGACTGTGCCTTGATGACCGACTCGGAAAGCTCAATGAGCGCTTTCTGATGGTCAGGCTGTACCATGCGTGAGGCTTTGGCCAGAGTTTGTTGGATGCTTAATGTTGCCAATACGTTTCTCTTTACAACTTTGGGATCGATGCAATTTGCCGAGGTGTCCAGTCAATGATTGTTTGTCGTATGACTTGATATATCGGCAATTTAGTACTGCGTTGTGACATCAGACCCGTTACGAAATGCCTTTGCCTTGGCGGGCAGAACGGCCAGGAGCGCCAGGCGAATAATGCTGTATTGGGGTGACAATCAGCGAATGTATCGTCTGTGGACTTATCATAGCCGGTAAAATCGGTGGCTTGACGCTCCTGGTGGTTCTGACCTGTGCTGTGGCAAAATTTCACATTTTTAATTTTGAGTCTGCAATTTGGCAGGTTCAAGCAGGCGAAGTCGGCAAAAGTGCCGATTTTATCGGGGCTTGATCAGGAAAATCACGGTAATCTTCCCGATTATTGATCCTCGGGTTTGGTGATTTTGTATTTCTTGATCCGGTATCGGAGATTATCCCAACTGATGCCCAGCAAGCGTGCTGCTGCTGCTTTGTTCCAGTTTGCCTGCTCTAATGCAGCTTCAATCATGCTCCTTTCCTGTTGCGCCAAGATGGATTTGGTGCCACCGGTCGTGGTTTGCGACGACGCAGCAGCAATTGGGGCTCCATCTGCACTTGGATTTGTCCCATTGCTACAGGAATGATCAGCAAATTCCGGGCCAAGCATGTCTACTTCGATGATGCCGTGATCGCAAAGCAAGGCTGCTCGTTCCAAGACATTCCGCAACTCTCGCACGTTTCCAGGCCAGTCATACTGTTTGAGTGCCAGTAACGCGGGCATACTCACCGTGACCTGCCCGTTGTACTGCATGGGACGTTGGGAGAGAAAATGTTCCACCAGCGGAGGGACATCTTCACTTCGCAGACGCAAGGGAGGTAGCTCAATGGGAAACACGTTGAGTCGGTACATCAAGTCTGCGCGAAATCGGCCTTGGGCGACTTCCTGTTTAAGTTCACGGTTGGTTGCAGCAATGACGCGGACGTCTGCATCGACTTCGTTGCCACTGCCGACTTTGCGGTATGTTCGTTCTTCAAGCACGCGAAGGAGTTTGACCTGCAGCGTCAAAGGCAACTCGCCGATTTCATCGAGCATCAACGTCCCGCCTGCTGCGAGTTCTACAAGTCCGGTTTTGTCCGAGTCCGCGCCGGTGAAGGCGCCTTTGGCATGTCCAAAAAGTTCGGACTCCATTAGAGACTCAGGCAGCGCGCCACAGTTAACCGCGATAAACGGTTTGTCATGACGACTGGAATGTTGATGGATATATCGGGCGGTGAGTTCCTTGCCGGTGCCGGTCTCGCCGGTGATCATGACAGTCGTCTGGGATGGGGCGACACGTTGGCAGAGCTTGAGGATATGGGAAAGCGTTTTGGATTGACCGATGATGTCGATGGTGGTCTTGGCTGGACTGCGTTTTTGCTGCATCGACTGGGAATGTCGTTCGAAGTCTTTGAGCTGTTGGTTGGCGGTGTCGAGTTGGTGTTTGACTGCTTGTAACTCATCGTCTTTGCGTTGTTGATCGTCAACTAGGCGACGAAAATCCCTTGCATAGAGGACTAATTGCGAATTAAGCAGTTGCAGGTGTTGAGCCATCTGCTCATTGAGAGCCGACTCGGAAGCGGATTGTCCCTGATCGGACACTGAGTCCTGAGACTGGCCAGGTGAGGGGACGAATTTCAGTGGCTTGTGGGCTTCACTCATGAGCTGGGCTGATTGAGCAGGTTATTGTCCATGGATGTTGACAGCGCTTCCTGCACACGTTCAAGCAGTTCCATTGGTGAAAATGGTTTGACAAGGTAAGTGTTCACGCCAGCTTCGCGTCCCTGTTGCATGTCGGCTGGTTGACTTTTACAGGTGAGCATGATGATGGGGATATGAGCTGTCTTGCGTTCGGATCGCAATCTTGCTGCCACATCAATCCCATGAAGTCCAGGCATCAGCCAGTCGAGAATAATCAGGTCCGGCACATGTTTCCGCGCCAGTTCCAATACCTCCGGCCCGCTGCTCGCTTCGACCATTTGACGATCCGGTCCTTCAAGTGTGGTCTGCACCAACAGGCGAATGTTCGGTTCATCATCTGCTATCAGTATTTTCTTAAGACTCATTCTTATTTCTCGCCCAGCAGGGCATTACCCTAAATCGCAGGGCAAGTCGAGTTAACTGTTTTTTCCGCGGGAAACGTTCCTGACAGTTTACGGTCTGGGAAGCTTGGCGTAAATATTCAAACGACAAATCACAGGTGTTTGGCCTCAATGATCTGGCTTGAAAACTTGTTTGCAGTTTAACAAACCAAAGAGTGCAGGTCGGTCACGTGTCGACCTGGATGGATGGTAGTGAAAAAGGATGGCACGTGGAAGTGGGCCGACACGTGACCGTCCTGCACTCTTGTTTTTCCGCAGTGTGCTGTTTGTTTTAAACAGCAACGTGTTGATCCAACTGGATCGACTTGCATCAGGCCCTGTCAATTTGTTCCCGGAATGTGATGTACGGGTTACCGTAAACTATGTGTAAACGCATTGTGCCCGGTTGGGTGATCAGGGTTTGACTGTCCTTGTCAAACACCTTTTTACAGGGCAGGTGGGGACTGGCTTTATAAAAACAATTGCCAGTCAGTTGACCCTTTTAAAAGTAAACGGGCACCCTTTTAAAGTCAAGAAAAATCCACTTGGACAGTCGTGTAAGATCTTTGGACAATTAAAACTGATTTTACGTTCAGGTTTGATCCTGTACGATACCGATACAACAGTTAGATCAATCATCAAACACGGGAAGAGGTATTTGAATTGGCAAAGGCTTTTGCGGTCCCATCGCAACTCAATGCAATAGAGCCCTATGATCGCGTCCTGGAAATCGATGACGGATCCGGGCAGACGCGACATTATCCACTGATCGGCCAGAACGTGGTCATTGGTCGGGTGGCAGATGTCGATGTGCAAATCAATAATGTCAGCGTCTCCCGGAAGCACGCTGAGTTTTACTGTGATCGATGGGGACGCTGGTGGGTTCGTGATCTGGGCTCAAGCAACGGCACCCGGGTCAACGGCTTTCGCACTTCCGAACGTATGCTCGAGTTGGGGGACTGCATCGAACTGGGCAAATGCAGCATCACACTGACCATGCCCAACCCGTCCATGGAGTCCAATGCCTCCGATGGGACGAGCATTGCTGGGCAGGTCGTAGCGGTTCACACATCCGAAGAGGCCGCAGCTGGCCTAAGCATGTTACGGCAAAGCCAGACCGGCACCTCGCGCATCAGTGCGTTGCACTTAAGCCAACTCATGGAAATGAGCCAGTCACTTCAGCGCTCCGAGCAGCAACGTGAACGCCTTCGTCAACTGTGTGAATTAATGGTCAGTGAACACTTCTCTGCTGATGTGGCAGTAGTGCTGATGATCCCCAAGAAAAAAGCGGGTTCACCGCAAACGTTATGCGTCCCCCAGGTTCGTGCCGGCTGTAATGCCCAGTCGCTCTATATCACACAGGCTTTGGTCGAAGCATGCAAAACGAGCATGGAACCAACCCTCGTGCGTCCGTCGGATGCCGATGGCAACGATTCACGTCTTGCTGCCATGGCATGTCCAATCCGAAATGACGAAGAGGCCTTGGTGTTGATGTACCTGATGGTTCAACAGACTTATGCCAATGAGGAATGGTTGACTCTTGCTTCGCTTGCTGCGGAACACTTTAAACAAGCTGAGTCTGCATGGGTGAATCGCAAATTAGCCAAGGTCAATGCACTGGTTGAAATCGATCTGGAACGAGCACGCGATATTCAAATGCGATTGGTTCCTACAGGTGTCAAAGTTCCGGGGATGGAAGTGGCGGTAGGCTTTAAGCCTTGTCGCTGGGTCGCTGGCGATTATGTCGATGTGCTGAATCTGGCTAATGGCCATGTGCTTCTGATCGTCGCCGATGTCTGTGGTAAAGGGCTCCCCGCTTCACTGGTTTCCTCATCACTGCATACAATGGTTCACGCAGTGACTGCTGCGGGTGCGGACTTGTTGAATCTCACATTTCTACTCAATCGGCACCTTGTTGCCTACTTACCTGCCAATCGTTTTGTGACTGCGATTCTTGTGGACCTTGATCCCAAGACCGGGCAGATGCAGTTCATTAATGCGGGGCATCCATCACCGTTGATTTTGGATTCATCAGGTAATAAACGCGATTTGGATATGGGCGAGTTCGAGCCACTTGGCCTTCGAGATGTCGAATACAAACTCTCAGATGATATCTTGGGTAAAGGCCAAACCCTGTCTATGTTCACCGATGGATTGACCGAACTCAAAGACCAGCAGGGCAAGATGCTCACCTCCGTTCGACTGGGAGATCACCTTGCACAAATCGCCATGTCCAGTGAAGGTCAGCCTCTGGAAGTTGCTGCCGATCAACTCAATCAATTACTCGACGCTTATACAGGCAACCGCCTTCAAAGCGATGACCGAACATTCCTCTTTGCAAGACGGTAAACGTTGTGCTTAATCGATTGCGTTCTCAAGTAGCTGCGACACTGCGTGTCGCTGAGGTTTTATTTTGTACAAACGTGTCGAAATAATCTCAAATCAAAATCGGAACATCCTTAAGTGCATCGTCATGTTCATCCATGTGTGCTTTAAGAGCATCCGCCAGATGTTCAATGACCGCCTGATATTCCGCTGAACCGTAACGATCCTGTGTTTCCCATGGGTCACGTTGAAGGTCGAAAAATTGCACTTTGTCGCAACCTGGAGTCTGATCTGATCCTTCGATTTGCTGCTTGTAATACCGGATGAGTTTGTAGCGACTATCGCGTACGCTGCGTTGAAGGTCGAAATACCTTGAGAATAATTGCTTTCTCAACGAGTCTTCACCCTGCATCAATGGCACGAGACTTTTAGCTGTCACAGTCGCAGGGCAGGGCGTATCAGTCAATGCCATGAGTGTTGGGAACAGATCAGGTGTTTGTGTCAACTCGCAACATCGCAAGCCCTTGGGGATACCCGGGCCGGTCATAATCAGTGGCACACGCAGCGAGTGCTCATACATATTCTGCTTACCCATCAAGCCATGCTGTCCGACTGCAAGCCCGTGATCCGCGGTATAAACCACGATGGTGTTCTCCAGCATGCCACGCTGTTCCAAGGTATCAAGGACTTTTTGCATGGACACATTCTGGTGGGTGATCATCGCGTAGTAGTCAGCGATGTGCTGCTTGATTTCGTTTTCATCCCGTGGGAATGCTGCCAATACTTCATCACGAATCCGGGCATGTCCCTGATCAAAGTCCGGCTCTTTGAAGTTGGTGGGTATCGCCATGTCCTTAGCCGGATACATGTCGTGATATTCCTGTGGCGCATCTCGCGGATCATGCGGTGACGTGAAAGCAAGATTCAGATAGAACGGTTCGTCACGTTCGTATTCATTGATAAATTTGATGGCAGCATCCGTAAACAGTTCAGATGAATGCGTTCCTTCATGAATGACTTCGTTGGCTCTGTCATAGTTACCTGTCGGATCATATTCATACGTTGGGACTTTGTAATGCGAACCCATACCATACATAAAGATACGTGACCCATCACAGAATGAGCGATTAAACGACTTGCCATCGTTGTGCCATTTTCCGGTCATGTAGGTGTAATAGCCATTGTTACGTAAAGCTTCACCGAGTGTGATACGATCGGGATTGATGGTGTGGATGTCAGGCGAGTTGCGATTTTGCAAGTTGTCTCGCATGTCTTTATGTAGCGACGCCTGATAGGAGTTGGTTCCCGTGTGCAGGGCTGCCCTTGTGGGGATACAGACTGCTGGTGAGTAGCTTCCGCAGTGCCAATTGCGGGTGAATGTCACGCCGTCACGAATGAGTTGATCCATTGTTGGGGATTTGACGGTCGGATCGCCGTGCGCTGCAATGGCATCAAAACGGTGGTCGTCTGCCATCATGACGACAATGTTAGGGCGCTTGGTGGACATAATCGCTACTCCATGAAAAGGGGACTTTATCCTAATCAATTAGCGATGCAGGTCAATGTCTTTGCTTCCTAAAAGCATATCTAATTCCGTTAACGCGTTTAGGGGATGTCTTTGATGAGACATTCAAAGCTGTCGTTCTTTTGCGACTGTTGTGCATCTGATGAGATCAATCGTACCTGCAATGACGATGCCCCCAGACTGCTGAATGTTGGATAGCGGATGATGATTTGTCCGGGCTTGTCGGTCGTCGCAGGCAGCGAGTCGATGACCTGCTCACGAAGCAATTTGCCATCGGCATAGAGTTCGACGGTCACCTGTTTGCTGGGGACGATGCCAAGGTTAATCACGCGCAAGGACAACGCATCGGTTTGACGATCCCATGTGAGCCATTGACTGTCGATTGCTGGATCAGGCAATGCGACCGACGATGATGCAGGTTGCATTTGCACCAACTCCACGACGGTCTGCCCGCCGGGAAGCGTCAGTGTGTGATCAGAACCACGATACACGTTTGGCCACTGCTTGATGGTCGCGATACGATCGACCATGTCATCGTCATTGGCATCGGGGCCGCTGATGAGTTGGTATTGACCTGCTGCCAAGGCCCATGGGTGCATGGTGATCACGCGTGGGTTGGCATTGAAGTTAAACAAAGTCACGTGCAAACTACTTGCAGAAAGTCGATTGACTCTAGCAACCACATCATTGCCCATATTTTCCCAGGTGACCGCAGGCTGACGATTGTTTCGGACTTGCGGGAGTTGGCGGATATCAAATTGCCCATGACAGGTGATTACCCCCAGTGTCGCGAGCTGTTGTGTGGGGTCTGAGAGGGCATTGGTGATGGCAGCATCAAGCAGTCGATGGTCACCTTCTTCAACGAAGCTTGAAAGCAGATTAAGTGTCGCATGTTTGGGCAGACGCTCACCTGCAGCAATTGAACGGAGCATCTGCTGGGCCAGTCCGGGTTGAGCCTTAACCAAAAGTGATGGGGCGTCGGACTCAAAGGGAGTTGGTTTTTGCGTGTACCACTGCCAAAGATTAACCAGACGGCGATTGGCAGTTGACAACGCTTTGTCGGAGCTGACTGCCATTTGATGGGCTTTGAGTAAACGTGTGGGTTGGTGCGGGTCAAAGCGAAGTGGTTCAAGCGTGCCAGTGAGTTGTTGGGTTGCAATAAGCAGCTTACGCAGTGATTGAGCCCATGATGGAATGGTTTCTGAGTAAGGCACGTAAGTCAGATGGGTATCGGTTTGCGGGTCCGGCTGCCATGCTTTGGGGTGATCGATTCGTTCTGCAATAATGGATGCGGGGATGAGTCGACCATTGCGTAGTGAATTGATTTGTTCACCGTCTAACGGGTGGTCGAAGATCCATAATTCATCAATGCCGAATTGGGTGAGAAATTCAAGTTTCACAGGGGTGCGACTGTCGGTGTAGCTGAAGTTGCCCCATTGGTGTGAAGCGAGTTGGCCGTTGAGATAAAAGCGGATGCCTTTGGCGTGATCCCAGACAATAGCAATATGAATCCAATCATCGTGGGGGATGTTGCGAGTGTCTGCTTCACGTCCCAGAGCTTTACCGTTTGGGAGCATGATCCAAGGGCGGAGAAAGGTTCCGACCTTGCCGATTTGCATCATGGATTGCCCCTCGGCGGTGAGCATTTGCATGATGGGTTTGTCGCTGCCGTTGAGCTTGGTGAAAAAGGTGATGCTGCCTTGGGTGGGTTTGATATTGCCTTTGAGTTGAATATCCAATTGTGGGGCAACACAGCTATTGCCCAAAGCGCCGGTGGTGATTTGCGCTTCGTGATTGGTTAGCGGCGTTTGCCCTTTCCAATAGCCAGCCAATGAAGCATTGTCGAAGGACATGTACAGCATCGTGCCTGCGGTTTCAAATTCACGAATTTGGTAACCCGCATTAACAGGCAAGGTCAATAGCAATCCAATGAGGATGAAGACGGACAGCATCATCCGTGAAAGTAGTCGCATATTCTCTAACTCCCGATGACTTGTATTTTTTAACCGCCAGACGCCATGCCCCGAAATCGCCAAAATCGCAAAGAGGGCAAGGATTGTCTGTCATGAGGATCATTAATTGGCATGATCATTTTGCATGTATTGAATCAATCTTGATTGACAGAGGTTACCTATTGCTGCCAAAGCATCATAATCCATTTTCTCTGATTGGACTTGGCGTTCCTGGCGTCTTGGCGGTAAAAAATCTGTTACCTAATCGATCACTTGAAATTCAAGTCTACAACATCACTCCCGCCAACGGCACGCAGCGGACCATCAGGTCTGAGAGTTCATATTTCTCATCCAGTCGGATCGGCAGCACCATCCCATGACCGTGGTTGGACGCAATGATCAGCATGTTATCAGCCTTGGTTTCGTAACCCATATCCGCTTTCTGGTGTCCACAAACAAACACTTTTGTATCCCATGCCATCGCCAGGCGAGCTGTCACTTCAGGAGTCTGATTGCGTCCCCAGACCAGTGCGTAGGCGTCCGAGTTTTCAGTCAGGTCACCGGGTTTAAGTTTGCGATTAAGCACTTTCGGATCAAACCCAAGCATCCGTGCAGGTGATGGCAGAGAATGAGAACACATGATGCCGTTGGGACATTTCACTGCAAGGAGCATGCTGGTAATAAAGTCATTGATCGCCACATGAATCTCATCACTGCGATCACCAAAGATGTAATCGACACCATCATTAAAGGCATCGACATTGCTGGTGCCAGCTTTGAAAGTCCCAGTGCCGATGAGTTGGGCCAATTCATGATTACCGAGCATGATGTGAACCTGATCGGGATAGGCTGCTTTAAACGCTGCAGCTTTAATGAGCAGTCGCACCGAAAAGTCCATGTTATTGACAAGGTGTTCGCCATGAATCAATTCGTGGAGGATCAGATGTTGGTCTGGATGTTTATGGAGCTTGGCCATCTTGCAGATCATGGCAAAGAAGTAGCTATGGTCATGCAGATCGCCGGTGATCAGCAGATTTCCCGTCGCAGGTAGATGTGCCGTTGAACCTTTGCGATACGCATTATTCCAGTTGGCCTCAGTTGCCCGTTGGAGAGTCTCCAAAGCAACATCGGGATTCTGAAGGTTCATTGATTCAAGGTCTTCAATTCTCAGTGGTTTTGAAGTGTTGGACATGGAGTAGATTATAGACGTAATAGTCGATTAAGGTGTTATAATCGATCCGCGTAAATGGGGTATACGTTTATTGGGTAGGTGATAGGGCATAAAAGTCGCGATTTCTTACTTTTATCGTTTAATTGATGCAATGACTCATCCGTTTGAGCGTTAACCTTTGAGAATGATGCCTATGCAGACACTGGCCAAAGAAAATGATCTCGACCAGACTCTGGCGGATGCCGCCGCCGGGGATGGCTCTGCATGGGAGCAGTTGGTTCGTGCGTATACGCCTCGTGTTTATGGGTTACTGTTTCGACAGTGTCGGGATCAGGAACTCAGTGAGGAGATAACGCAAGCCGCTTTTGTGAAAGTGGTTACCAAGCTCAAGGATTATGATGAGCGAGGTCGCTTTGAGCCTTGGTTGTTTCGGATTGCGATGAATCGTCTGCGTGATGAGATGCGTCGTCGCAAGCGTCATGCAGTCCCGATGGACATGTCGCCTGGCGCTGCAGCAGGTTCAAGCAGTGGGGCGTCAAGTCCCAGTCAGTGGGCTGCGGCTCAAGGCAAAGTGGTTCGCCAGCATGGAGAACCTGATCGGACGCCTTTAGAGGAAATGACACATGTCGAGCAGCTTGATGCGGTCAAACAGGCCGTCGAACAGCTCAGTGAAACGGATCGTGAGATTGTGCACCTGCGGCATACTGCGGGTCTGACTTTCGCCCAGATTGCCGAGACACTTGAGCAGCCGCTTGGGACTGTTTTGGCAAGAGGGCATCGAGCCTTGGCCAAATTGCGAAAGCTTCTTGAAGGCGAGGAATTGGAAAATTAGCTGCCGCCGCAAGTTGCGATGTCAGGCAGAAACAAATGTTGTAAGGTATGGGCTTAAGCACGGTGTTTGAGCTTAAACTTGAGGAAGGATACCGGCGATGACACGCCAGAATCAGGACAATTCGATGGACGCGCTTGAGTCGTTGCTTTCCGAAGCACTTTCGCCTGAGATTCCCTCAGATGATTTGGCCGCTCGGATCATCGCAAGCACGTCACCCACGCAGCAAAGCGATCAGCCTAACCTGCGTCTGGTTGGCCAGCAGCAGGTCAGTGAATCCATCGACCGTGAACTTGAGCCGATCCTTGACCATGCATTGGCACCTGGTGCTGTCCCCAGCGGGTTGGTCAAGCGGATCGTTGATGCCACCAAGCCGATGGGGGATCATGTGATTGCACGGATTGGCCCGATGCGTTTGCGATACAGCATGGCCAAATACATTGCCGCCGCGGTGATTATTGCTGCGTCATGGGGAATCGTCTTCCAGGCAATGGGTATTTTCACCGATGCGTTCCACATCGTTCAAGCTACCCGTCATGTGTCTTCAATCATGAAGTACACCGCGCCCGATACGGTGTTGGATCAGCAGATCGACCAACTCTCCAACGAACTCGATAAGCTGGCGTTGGGCAGTAATCATGACGACTGGAACAGTCGATTTGAGCAGGTCAACGAGTCCTTAAGTAACCTCGATGATCTTTTGGATTCCGACTCCTAAGGAGCAGGTCTTTCGATGCGTTTGCCAATTTTACATCACAACTTTATGTCTGGCAGCACTTGGGTTGTTCTTGCTGTGGTTCTATTGAGTTTGACCACCTACGGGCTTGCCAAGACCGCCTCAACGGACGAGGGAAAAGCCCAAACACCTGCTACGCGGCAGCAGAACATGCGGCCGGATGATTCAACGTCAGACGATGATGAGCTTTTCGATGAGCATCCTCCTCCCATGCGGATGGGGCCCAAGAACCGTGCCGGTCAAGGTGGCGGCCCGGGCATGCGACGTAGTGAGCCGATGCCCGAACTCACGGCCGAGCAGAAGGAAAACGTCTACGCCATTCTCAAGGAAGTCAATCCCGCAGTTTACAGGAGTATCCAAACCTGGAAAGAGACCGAGCCTGAACGCTTTGATCGCGCCTTACGCCGTGTCTTTGGCATGATGCAGAATCTGGTCCATCTCCGGGAGCACGATCCGCAAATGTACGAACTGCGCGTCAGTGACTTCAGGTACAACACCCATATCCGCAGCTTGGCCAGAGAATATCGCCAGTCACCTGACGAGGCATTACAAAGCCGACTCCGCCAGGTGCTCGCAGAATTATTTGAAGTCCGCCAGAAAATCCGACATCTGGAACTCGAACGCATGAAGCAGAAAATCACCGAACTCGAAACGCAGTTTAAGCAACGCACCGAGAACCGTGAAGCCCTCATCGACAATGACTTCAAACGCATGGTCGAAAAACGCGGGCAGAAGCGATTCTGATATCCATATCAAAACGATCCATGCCCCACCCGCCAGATATGCATTACAACTCTGACGGGTTTCAGTCTGTTTATATGTCATTGCTCATCACTTGCCCGAGATCCATTCAGACCATTTCCTCTCTTGAATCTCACGTCATCGCTTGAGAAAACCAGCAATATCGTCATAATCTCTGATTCGCTGGTCCTTGAAATGGGGCCTGCTCAAACTGTCACTGACGACACAAGCTGTCCTGTTTTCAATGAGGAACGATTTATCATGACCGAAGCGATTACCGCCGCACCCATCACCATGGACAATGGCAAACTCAATGTCCCACCTTTCCCCATTATCCCGTTCATCGAAGGTGATGGCACCGGTCCGGATATCTGGGCAGCCGCCAAGGTCGTACTCGATGCAGCAGTCGAAAAAGCCTACGACGGCAATCGCAAGATCGAATGGAAAGAAGTCCTCGCAGGTGAAAAAGCCTTCAACGCCACCGGCAACTGGCTTCCCGACGAAACACTTGAAGCCTTCAAAACCTTACTCGTCGGTATCAAAGGCCCACTCACCACGCCCGTGGGTGGTGGTATCCGCAGCCTCAACGTCGCACTGCGTCAGATTCTTGATCTCTACGTCTGCCTGCGACCCGTGACCTATTTCACCGGCGTGCCCACACCCGTCAAAGCACCCGAACAAGTCGATATGGTCATCTTTCGTGAGAACACTGAAGACATCTATGCAGGCATCGAATTTGCCGAAGGCAGTGAAGATGTCGAAACCTTCAAGAAGCTTTTCAAGGAAGCCTTCCTCGACCGCTACAGCAAAATCCGCTTCCCCGACTCCTGTGGCATCGGCATCAAACCCGTCTCCAAGGAAGGCACTTTCCGTCTGGTCAAGGCTGCCATCCAATACGCCATCGACAATGACCGTGATTCCGTGACGCTTGTCCACAAGGGCAACATCATGAAGTTCACCGAAGGCGGCTTCCGTGATTGGGGTTATGCCTGTGCCAAGGAATTGTTCGGCGCAACGGAAATCGACGGCGGCCCATGGTGCAGCTTCAAAACCGACGCAGGCAAAGAAATCATCATCAAGGACGTCATCGCCGACGCCATGCTTCAGCAGATTCTCACCCGCCCGGCTGAGTACGATGTCATCGCTACGCTCAACCTCAACGGCGACTACATCTCCGACGCACTGGCTGCCCAGGTCGGCGGCATCGGTATCGCACCCGGTGGCAACATCAACTACACCACCGGCACCGCCATCTTCGAAGCCACCCACGGCACAGCCCCCAAATACGCAGGCAAAGACCAGGTCAACCCCGGTTCCGTCACCTTGTCCGGCGAAATGATGCTCCGCTACCTCGGCTGGACCGAAGCTGCCGATTTAATCATCAAAGGCATGAACGGTGCCATCGGCGCCAAGACTGTCACCTACGATTTCGAACGCCTCATGGAAGGCGCAACCTTGCTCAAATGCTCCGAGTTTGGTGACGCCATCGTTAAGCATATGTAATGGCATGAAGTCTTTGGCGGAATGCTAGTTAAACAGTCGATCTAGATAACGGTCAAGGTAGAAATATCTTGACCGTTATGTTTTTGTACGGTATTCTGATAAGCAGTTAAAGGGCAAAATTATGGCTCAAGATTCTTCAATCGAATGGACAGAATCAACTTGGAATCCAGTCATTGGCTGTACCAAGGTCAGTCCGGGCTGTAAAAATTGCTACGCGGAACGCATGGCAAACCGACTTGCGGGTATGGCTCAAGGATCGATTAACAAGGGTTACAATCCTGGTCGTACTGCAAATTATCTGCATGTCATCAACAATCAAGGCAGATGGAACAACAGTGTCTATCTCGACGAATCAGCAGTCTTACAGCCATTGAGTTGGAAATCACCACGCATTGTTTTTGTCAATAGTATGAGTGACTTGTTTCACGAAGATGTGCCATTGGATTTTATACAGCGTGTCTTTGCTGCAATGAATCAGTGTCCGCAACACACTTTTCAGATTCTGACTAAACGCCCGGAACGCACGGCGGAGTACGCTCACGATTTAAAATGGACAAACAACATTTGGATGGGCACCAGTATTGAAAACGCCTTGGTGACCGATCGGATCAAAGAACTACGCAAGGTTCCTGCTGCTGTTCGTTTCCTGTCTGTGGAGCCATTGCTTGGTCCGATTCCTCGTTTATCATTGCAGCATATTCATTGGGTCATCGTAGGCGGAGAATCCGGCCCCGGATCTCGTCCCATGGAAAAGCAATGGGTCACACAAATCCGAGACCGTTGCATTGCTCAAGCCGTCCCATTTTTCTTCAAGCAATGGGGTGGTGTCAATAAAAAAGCAGCCGGTCGCGAACTCGATGGCCGGACATGGGATGAGATGCCAGAAATCATAAGAACGGAGAATCCGGGGTATGTCGAATTTGCCTAAACCTGAAGATGATGGATTGATAATTCCTGATGTTAAGATTCAATCAGCGGATAAACATCATTACCTTGAGCGTTATATCAATATATTTACTCAAGGGATGAAAAATAAACCGTGGGCAGGTTTGCATTATATTGATCTATTTGCTGGGGCTGGAATTGAGAATGTTGTTGGCAAATTGGACTGGGGCTCTCCGCTAATAGCTGCTCAATCTGAAGCTAAATTTTCAAGACTTCATCTTGTAGAACTAAATGCTGAAAAATTTTCGGCATTAAGCAAGAGAATTGAAGCATTTGTTCAACCTAACGCTCCACAACTAATTCTTGGTGATGCTAACGAAAAGGTTGTTGAAGTTGTCAGCCAGATACCAGAACGCTCATTGTCGTTGGCTTTCCTAGATCCGTATGGATTGCATCTTCAATTTGACACGCTTAAAGTATTGGCTGGAAAAAAGAGACGCATAGATATGCTAATTCTTTTTCCGGATCATATGGATGCATTAAGGAATTGTTTTGCATATTACATGGGCAAACCAGATTCCAAACTAACAACGGTCTTGGGTACAGATCGTTGGGAGGGTGAATTGGAAAATTCTAGCCAAAGTCGACACGCTGATATTTTAAGGGATATTTACATTGATCAGCTCAAGGGCTTAGGGTACGAGTGGTTTGATTCGGTTCGGATATGCCAGAAACAAGGTCGTTCATTGTATCGTTTGATATTCTGTTCAAAACATAAGCGTGGCGGCGAGTTTTTTCAAAAAATATCCCTTAAACAAAGGGACGGTCAAACAACATTTGATTTCTAGTTTTAAGTTGAGACTTCTTCTCCTCTCGTTATGATGTGGCAGTTTTAGATGGCTGGTTGCTAAGTCAGAGCTTCCAGCGAGCTACTCTCCTACGACAGAAAGTAAAAACCAATGTCTCAACAATTCAACAACGTCTCCGTCAATCCCAAAGCCAATGTGTATTACGATGGCAAGGTGGTCAGCTTTACCGTCAACTTTGAAGATGGCACGCGCAAGACCATGGGGTTGATCTATCCCGGCGAATACAACTTCGGCACTGAAGCTGCGGAAAACATGGCGATCACCGATGGCACCTGCAAGGTTAAAGTCAAAGGCGCAGACGACTGGACGACCTATGAAGGTGGCCAGGCGTTTGATGTGCCGGCTAACAGCAGCTTTGATATCGTTGTCGAATCGGGCATCGCACAGTATGTCTGCTCGTATGGATAAGTGACGCGACATATTGCAATGTAAACGAATCAAAACACCCGGCAATTGTCGGGTGTTTTTTGATATGGCATGCGATGTGTTTGATTGCATGCGAGCCGGGGTGTGTCACCCCGGGCCGACCGTAGGTCGGATACGTTGAATATTCATTTGATTGTCAGAATGATTGAGCTTTGCTCAACCCGGGCTGACACAGCCCGGCTCGCTATGGGGCAAGGTTGCTGTTGGCGTGAGCAGGATTTCAGTGGTTTTACGCATTGAGCCAGGATGTGACGCCGCGCATGATCATGTCGATGGAAATGGTGCCAATGTACAGGGCGAGGATTCGGCCGGCGACTTCGATGTATTTCTGGATCAAGCTTTCGTACTTGGTCTGGATTTTGTCATGGATGAACTTGAGGACGATCATCACGGCAACGGAGAGAAATACGGTGCCAAAAATGGCTGCGATTGCAATACCCGGATCAAGTTTTTTGCCCATAAGGACTGCCGCACTGATGGTACTGGGGCCTACGAGAATCGGCATGGCGATGGAGGTGGCTACATCGGTCATATCGCCTCGGAGGGTTTCGATGGCATTGGTACCTTTGAGGACAAATTGGATACCGATGATCAGGAAGATCACGCCACCGAAAATCTGGAACGATGCAAATTGAGCCTGGATGATATCGCGGAAGATCACATCGCCGACGACTGCAAAGACACTGAAAATAATGCTGCTGTAGAGACCTGCTTTGATGAGATTGATTGCGAAGGTTTTCTTGTCGTGTTGCTTGATGATGTCAATCAGATACAGGATGACCAGAAATGGATTAAGCAGCATAAACAGCAGAAGGCACGATTGGATAATGGGCATTGTATTGGGCTTTAGGTGAATTACAGCTTGTTCTGCAGTGAGTTTAAACGATTAGCAGAGATGATGCGAAGCGAAGAGTATAGAGGTAAGTTTACCAAGCAGGTTTGAATTCGGACTCACGCACCGGGGCCGAAGATCAGTGCGTTTTTGCCTTGGCGTTTGGACTGCAATGCCATTTGGTCTGCTTTGTCGAGAAGTTCGACTGCGGTTGAGCCGTCCCATGGGTAACCGGCAATGCCACCGGAGATGGTGAGTTTGCCGGGTGCTTCGTCTTGGAGTTTACTGAAGCTGTGGGTGACGATGGCTTGTTGGAATCGCTTGGCAATGTGTCGGACTTCGGTGGGGTGCTGGGAGTTGGGGCGGCGTGGGCCTTGGGCATCCCAGAAGATGACCGCGAATTCATCGCCACCAATGCGAGCGATGATGTCATGCGGACGCATCACAGCTTTCATGAGTTGTGCGGTATGGCAGAGAATTTCGTCACCTGCTGCATGACCGTACTTGTCGTTGTACTGCTTAAAGTCATCGATATCGAAGACCATCAGACTCACTCGGAACCGCTCTGCCTGGGCACGTTCGAGAAGTTGCTTAAGGAAGATGTCGAAATAGCGACGGTTCCACACGCCGGTGAGTGGATCGCTCATGGCAAGCTTCCACATGCCTTGCATTTTATTTTGCAGACTCAGCCAATGTGCCAACCACGAAGCCCATGCTCCCATGAATTCCATTGGCGTGTCTTCGTCAGCACAAAGTAAGCCAAAGGATCGGTTGTGTAGTTTGACTGGTGTGAACACTGAGTTCTGAGGCATTTTGCCTTGGTCAATGAGCTTGGCTGAATGGATACCACTTTGCTGACGCAGAATCTGCATGGCAACTTCTGAGATGTCTTTCTGATCATCAAGCAGTTGTGCAACCAGATCCACGTCACCTAGGAGGACTTGAGGTTCCAGGGCATTGTCCTGCGGTTTTTGAAGATTACTGAGCAGGGCGGTTTTGAGTTTATCCGGGCCGATGGGTTCGGTGAGATACATATCAAAGCCTGAATCGACAGCCTGCTTTGCCATGTCTCGCTGAGCTGGCGCCGCGATGAGGATGAGCTTGCTTGCTGGGGCGAAGCGTCGGAGTTGTGTTGCAGTGGAGCGTGCCAGATCACCAAGACCTTCGACGGAGCCGATGATGATTTCCGGTTGACGGTGCGATGCCTGGGTATGCGCCAGGGCGGTGAGATAGCTGGTGACGATGGTGAAGTCGCCAGCGATATTGGCCTGCTCAAAAAGTGCTTTGACATCCTGGGCAAACTGGCCACGTCCGACGATCAGCACACTACCCACTGTGGCAGTCGGTTCGGTGCGTGATGCATCTGCAACATCGGCCTCTGGATGTGAGGATGTGGATTTGGTCACGTCCTTCTTCTCCCTGGCTGGGTGACAGTCTAAAAAATGACTGGCTATGCCTCAGCATGACGATGGTCAGGCAGATCACCGGTTTGCGTCGAACCGGTTGGATTACAGATCAGCCATTTGCCCGATACTTTATTGTATCAGGCCCATCTGTCACCCCAAGCTAAACCACACGAATACGCAAATGCGTGATGATTGTAGAACAGGTTGGTCATCTTAATATCGAGCAGGCATCACAGACGGAATGATTGTTACAGATAATCGTGGCAGAATTGAAGCATGCTCGCATGGACGTGATAAGGAGAATTGCCCGTCCAAGCCATCGTCAGTATCAGGCAGCTTGCAAGAACATACAAAATCATGTTTTTACAATGTGTCCGTCCTGCAGGTGTGGATTGTGTGGCCAATGTTTTAGTCCTGATAAAAAAGTGCAACCGATTCGAAATCAATTGCTTAAATCTGGTAAGCTACGCATGCACTAACACCTTAGGAGGCGTGCCACTTGATCACTTTGGCAGAAGGTACTGGCGGAGCCATGGGTCACCACGAGGTGACGGTTTTTTTTCTATCCTTGGCCATACTACTGGGGCTGGCTCGGTTTCTAGGCGAATTGGCACGCAAGTATCGACAACCGTCGGTCTTGGGTGAGATTCTGGCCGGTGTCCTTCTGGGACCCACCGTTCTGGGTTACATCAATAACGACTGGTTCACGTTCCTGTTCCCAACCACTGGTGCGACCGCGATCGCGTTTCACGGTTTGGTGACGATGAGCGTGGCCTTGCTGCTGTTGGTGGCCGGGATGGAAGTGGATCTGTCGGTGGCACTCAAGCAAGGTAAGGCCGCGATTTTCGTGAGTCTCGCTGGGGTTGCGTTACCGTTTTTGATGGGCTCGTCACTGGCATATGGTTTCCCGGGCTGGTTCCGTTTTGACTTTGACAGTGGGATGGACATCCTGCCCTTTGCGCTGTTCGTGGGGATTGGTTTGTCGATTACCGCCTTGCCGGTGATTGCCAAAATTCTCATGGACTTGAACATGCTCAAGAGTGACATCGGCATGCTCATCATGGCCGCAGCGATGATCAACGACCTCATCGGCTGGATTGGCTTTGCAGTGATTCTTGCATTGATTCAACCCGCTGCCGATGCCGCAGCAGCCACAGCGCCGTCGATTGGATTGCTGGGGACAATGGGGTTAACACTGCTGTTTATCGGTGGCATGTTGACCATTGGACGTTTGTTCTTCCACAAAGCTTTGCCGTTTGTGCAGATTCACACCAGTTGGCCCGGCGGTGTGCTCAGCTTCGTGCTTGTGGTTGCACTGCTCTGTGCAGCATTGACTGAGTACATCGGCATTCACTCGATTTTTGGAGCCTTCATTGCTGGTGTCGCGATGGGGGATTCACATCACCTGCGTGAACGCACACGCGATAACATTCATCAATTTATCACCAACATTTTCGCCCCAATTTTCTTTGCAAGCATTGGTCTTGGCGTGAACTTCGTCGAAGGATTTAACCTCTGGCTGGTACTGTTGGTACTTGGCATCGCATTGGTTGGTAAGATCGGTGGCTGCTACTTCGGTGCGCGTGCAGCAGGCATGCAAGTCCGCGAACGCTGGGCAGTCGGATTCGGCATGGCGGCGCAAGGTGCGATGGGTATCATCCTCGGCCAATTGGCTTTGAATCAAGGCTTGATCACTGAACCGCTATTCGTTGCCATCGTCATCATGGCTCTGTTCACCAGTCTGCTTTCCGGACCTGCCATGGAACGTTGTATGCAACGTGAGATCAAGCACACGCTTGGTTCGTACCTGCCTGAACGTAACGTGATCGCCAAGCTCGCTGCCGTTGAGACCCGTTACGCCATCAAGGAGATGGCCGAGCTTGCCGGAGTCAATACCAAACTCCCCGCAGAGACGATTGATGATGCGGTCTGGCGACGTGAACAGATTATGCACACTGGTTTACCTCATGGCATTGCTGTCCCGCATGCGCGCCTGGCCAACCTTGAAAAGCCGGTCGTCCTCATGGCAAGGAGTATCAAAGGTGTGGACTTTGATGCACCCGATGGTGAAAAGGCTCGCATCATTCTCATGCTCCTCACGCCACTCAATGACGCGACGGCTCAGATCGAATTATTGAGCCTCGTTGCCCAGGTGTTTGATGATCCTGAAACACGTCAACGTGTCCGCTCGGCTAATACTGCCACGGAGATGGTTGCTGCGATCAGTCTTGCTGAATCACACCTTGGCGAGCATGGCTCATCACCCCGGATTCCTGAAACCGAAGAAGCGTAAACCAAAGTCATGTTTCTTAGCTGCATCAAAACCATCGGTGATGTGTAAAATCCAATACCTCGTGTATTTCAAACCTCATATTCGTTTAGGAGAAGATTCATGTCGCATTCCCGCATGCCCTTGTTTTTGACGTTCTGCCTTGTCAGTGCAGTTGCCATCGCCAGCTTCTGGTTGCCATCAACGCATATTGCATCAGCACACTGTCAGGTTCCGTGTGGTATTTATGATGATGAAGGCCGCATCGACCAGATTCGTGAAGATGCAGTGACAATCACCAAGGCAACCCGACTCATCAATGAATTGGCTGCATCCAAAACCGCGCAGGATCAAAACCAACTCGTCCGCTGGATCAACACCAAAGAAGCTCATGCTTCAAATATCATCACCACGATCAGCGAGTATTTTTTGACTCAGAAAATCAAGCCTGTCCCTTCGACGGAAGGTGAAGCCTACACGGCATATCTCCAAAAGCTTGCTGCTCATCATCAGGTGATGGTTGCTGCAATGAAGACCAAGCAGAAAGCCGATCCTGCCGTGGCTGATGCGCTCAAGACATCAATCGAAAATATCGCACCGATGTATCAGCACGATCACAAGCATTAATGTAGTACACCCAGGACAAACGCATGTACGTTTTTTTTGCCTTAGCGAGCCGGCTCGTGTCGAGCCGGGATTGAGCGAAGCTCAAATTCAGCACACAAACAACATGTTTGATATCGAAATTTTCTCCAGCTGCGGATTTCGTCGCGACCCCCGACGGCTCGCAAAGGCACCAACGCCTACATGCGTTCACCTTGGTAGTACACGGATATCACACATATGTTGAGCACTGGATGTCAATCCGGTGCAGGCGCACAAGACAAGCAATGCAACAAGTCTTGGTAATACATTTGCGGATTCAAACCATTGAACTTATCTGAATACCTCAAAGCGATTCCATCATCTCGACGCCCGCGCGTTGATCAGTTGATGGCAGTGATCCAGGATGCGTATCCTGATGTAATGTTGGATATGCAATATCGCATGCCGACGTTTCATAACGGTGATAAAGGTTGGTGCGCTCTTGCTAATCAAAAGCATTACATCAGCCTGTACACCTGCGGTGAAAAGAACATAGCGGACTTCAAAGCCAAGTATCCTAGGATCAAATGTGGTAAAGGGTGCATCAATTTCAAAGACAGTGATGCGCTACCGATAGAGGCCATAAAAAAAGTAATCGACAATGCGATGCATGCATCGGTGAAATGTGAAAAATAGACAAGACATATTTTACCGCCAAGTTATGAGTGTTTGTCACACTCTGTCTTGAAATCTCGGCGTCTTGGCGGTTCAATTTTTTCTGATTTATTGACGACTTGCAACCTGTTGATCATTTTCGATCAGGTCAGGTTGGATACCCATATAGGCGAGTGCTTTTTCCATCACCTCTGCGGTGGCAGGGGCAGCGACGGTGCCGCCGTAGTATCCGAGCTTGTGGTCAGGGCGTTGGATGAATGTGGCAATGACCAGTTGTGGATCATCATAAGGAGCGCCGCAGACAAAGGCGCCCATGTAGGCATTTTCTTCGTAGCCGCGCTCGGTCTTGCTGGCCATTTGTGCGGTACCGGTTTTGCCAAACAGGGAATAGGTTTTGAGATTGGCTTTGCGACCGGTGCCTTCGGTGACCACGCGTCGTAATACTGTGCGGGTGTAGTTTGCAGCATCAGGAGTCAAAGCCAATCGCTCGATGGGAATGCGATCATGGGGACGTTGCGGGTCTAAAGCCCGGATACTCGGTTGCACGAGGACACCGCCGTTGGCAAAACTGCAAAACGCGCGGGCGATCTGCAATGGAGTGACTGCGATTTCCTGTCCCATGGGTACGGATGTCAGCGTGTATTTGGTCCACTTTTTACGGGGTGTCACCAAGCCGTTGACTTCGCCGGGGAGCATCGTTCCAGGTCGTTCACCAAAGCCAAACTGCCGAATCGCTGCATAGGTATTGTCCTCGCCCATCTCCAGACCCGCGATAGCCATGCCGATATTTGAGGACTTGGTGAGAACTTCTTCCCATGTCACTTCACCGACTGCATGTGAATCACGCAGTCGACGGCCAAAGGGTAACCGCAGAACGCCTGAGGTGGTACAGTCGACTTGTTGGCCTGGATGCATGGCACCGGTTTGTGTTGCCATCGCCCAGATGAACGGTTTGAAGGTTGAGCCAGGTTCGAAGAAATCGGTTACACAGCGATTGCGATACAGCTTGGCGTCAGTCTTACCATACTGCGTTGGATCAAAGGTTGGGAAGTTAGCCATTGCCAGAATTTCACCGGTCTTGGGGGACATGATGACCATTTGTCCTGACTCGGCTTTGTACTGGGTGACGGCCTGGGCGAGATGTTGCTCTGCGATGGATTGAATAATCGCATCAATGGATAAGCGGACACCTGTGCCATCCTGGGGGGCCTGATATTGGCTGGGTTCGACCCATAGGGGCTTACGTCGAGTGTCTCGCCAATAGCTGATGCGCCCAAGTTGCGGTGCCATGATCTTGTCGAATTTTCGTTCCAGGCCTTCGATGCCGTTGCCTTCGAATCCTGTGAATCCGACGAGTTGGCCAGCCAGAGGTCCCATGGGATATTCACGGACAAGGATGGGTTCCTTGGCGATGCCGGTGAGTTTACCATCGGGCGGATGAGCCATCAGCGCGTCGAATTGTTCGACCTGTTTATCAGTTAATCGCTTGGCGATGACGATGTATCGATTGCCCGGACGTTTGACCAAAGCACTGTGAATGGTCTTATCAATTTTTGCTGGATTGATTCCCAGTGCATAGCCAACATGTTCACTGAAGGTATTGGGTTCACGGATCATCTGCGGGTCAACAAAGAGTCGGTACGCCACGCGGGTGGTGGCAAAAATTCGGCCATGTCGATCGGTAAGATTACCGCGTCTTGCCAACAAAGTGGTTTTGCTGCTTTGCGTGTCGAGCATACTGACGATTTGATCTGAGGGGGCGATCTGCAATTGTGCAACGCGTACCACCACGCCGATCAATGCCAGACTCAGCAGACTCAGACACAGCTTTGCAAAGATGCGACTGCGATTTTCATGAGGCCAGCAGAGTCCATTTTCATCCGTACAAAAGCGGTTGCCACTGCTTGGAGGTGCAGTGCGAATCGTACGCGGTTCGTGATGTGATGACGCGGACTTCTTCATGGCACGGTGATATCGTCTTGCTTACTGGCAGTTCGGATTTGCGGGATATGGGCATGGGGCACAGGTACTACGGACTGCAACGCCAGCTCGGATATAGCCAGTGTGTCCTGAAGTTTGCCAGGCTCGATTTTATGGGCAATATGAGTCTGCTGTTCCCAGAGTTGCTGGCGGGTAAGGGTGATCTGCCGCTGAACCTTGGCCATTTGGTACATGGTCTCATAACGATGATGCCGAAGCATCAACAGTGTCATGCCAGTAAGCGTGGCACAAATGACCAGGATGGCAAGCTTGTAAAACATATGCGACAACCGATTCCAACTGGAGGGAACAATGCATTAAGAATCGGCTGGATTAGGGGTTTGAGGCCAAAAATTTCTGTAGGGCATTGAACCATCATGGCGTTAAGTATGCCAAGGTCAGAAACAGTGCAATGCAAATTAAGATTGACCACTCATCGCCAAAGCATGTCTTGATCGGACGTTTTGGGCATCTTGACGGCTAAAATAGCTCGTCGTCTTAATCCGGGATTTTGATGGTCGTACCGACCGTCAGGTTGTCTGGATCGCTGATGGTGGACTTGTTGTACTTGTAAAGCGTGTACCACTTGTTGGCAGACCCCAGTGTCTGGGCTGCGATACTGCTAAGGGTGTCGCCGGACTTGACGGTATAGGTCTTGGGGCGTGTCGTGGTTGGTTGAGGTTGGCGACTGGTTGTTGTATTGCCGGATGCCTGGTTCAGTTGTTCAGTCGCACGTTTAATGGCTTTGGCAGGCAGTTTAAGTGTCATGCCGACACGCAATTGTTCAGGACGAGAAAGCTTGTCACGGTTGGCTTCGAGTAATTCATCCCAATCGGCGGCACTGCCAAGATGCGTCTTGGCAAGTTCTGAAAGGGTGTCACCGGATTTGACGGTGATCTCGCGTTGGACAATGACAGGCGCCTGGGTGAGTGTGGCATCATTTTGGTGTTGGCGGACTTGTTGCTTGCTGGGAATCAATAGGCGTGATCCGAGCATGATTGCACCATCGCGAGTTACCAGGCGTGGGTTGGCATCACGAATCAGACGCCAGAGTTCGCCGTCACCGTAGTAACGCTTGGCGATCACGTAGAGATTTTCATCAGCGATGACCGTGTGATACATGCCGGTGGTACGGGGTTGGTGTTCAACACGTACTGCCATAGGCGGAGTGATTCGTGTTGTACGAGAGGCGACAGCTTGTTCCTCGCTCATGTCTTCGACACGGCGGGGCTGAGGCGTCCGCGTGTGAATGGGCGGTTGGGCATCGGGGATATTGCGAGGCTCATTGGCTCGCGGGGCATATGAGTTGGATGCAGGAGGTTGATTGTTGTAACGGGCAGTCTCTTCAACGATGCGGTTACTTGGTTGAGGCGTGATGGGTGTGGTCACTTCATTGGGAAGTGGCAGGGGGTTGCTCCGCTCCAGGAGTGTGCCTCGGGCGGGAGTTGCCACGGGAACGCTGCTTGGCAGGGTATTGGAGCGATTGTTGGTGATGAGACTGTCGAAGGTTTCGCGGCTCATGTCCATGAAGTTGGCTGGTGGCTGTTGCTGGACCTTGGAGAGATGATCGCTGACCACAATGCCGATTAGCAGAATGATGCCCATCCCTACGAGTAGGCCGACTTTGGTTTCACGCGTCATCTTGGCTCCATCCTTGCTTGCCAACCCATTCATCCTTGAACGGGTATTTCCCCTGCCGAACATTCTGTCAATTGGCCTTATGCCGATGTGAATCGGACAGCCCTTAGTTTAGCAGATCGACTCCTTGAATTTTGCCTTATTTCGGCATCATCTGCAACAATTGGCTTTCGCGTTAAGCGTTTTGCACAATCATTTTGGTCAAACTGCAAAAACTTCTGCTTGACCCGTCGATCTTCCAGTGAGTGAAAGCTGATAATCGCCGCAACACCGCCGGGCTTGATGATCCGTGGCAAGGCGTCGAGCAAACGATCCAATGCCAGCAGTTCTTCATTGACCGCAATCCGTAATGCCATGAACGTTCTCGTGGCAGGATGGATACGGGCCCGTTTGCCGCGTTGATGAGGCGGAAAGCAGCTACTCACTAAATCTGCTAGCGCCATTGTATTTTTTATCGGCTCTTGGGATCGAATTTGCACAATTTTTTTGGCAATCCGTCGACTCAGCCTTTCTTCACCGAGTTGGAAGATTAAATCCGCGAGCTCATTTTCAGGTGTCCGGTTCACGATATCCGCTGCGGTGGTCGGTAAATCCGGGTTTAATCGCATATCCAACGGCCCGTCGGCCTGAAAGGTCATGCCTCGCTGAGGATCGTCCATCTGATTGGATGCAAAGCCCAAATCCGCCAGCAGCAGATCCACACCATCGAGTTCCAACTCCTCAAGGATGCTGGGGATTTGAGCAAAGTTACGATGCAGTACATCCACTTTGCATTTGGCGTCCGCCAGGCGGTTACGCGTAAAATCTGCGTTGGTAGGATCAGCATCCAGCGCAATCACATGGCCGGTTTCGTCCATCTGCTGAGCTACCATCTCCGCATGCCCGCCACGTCCAGCAGTGCAGTCCAGATACACCATGCCGGGCTTGATCTCAAAGAGGTCAAGAATCGGCTGATAGAGCACTGGGATATGCCCGATTTCTTTGGACGATGGCGACTGTGAATCCATGTGGACACTATAACCGTTTTGTCTGTTATGATCTTGGTAATGACAAATGATTTTGGCTTTCACCACAGCGTTATAGAGGGGCAGAGAAGTCATTGTCTTAAACTCTGTGCCTCTGTGACTCTGTGGTTCAACTATAGTGATGGAAAGTAAACCGATATGAGCATTCCCCAGTTTCATGCAACGACGATTCTTTCAGTCCGTCGAGATAATCAGATTGCCATTGCAGGCGACGGCCAGGTGACCATGCAGAACGTGGTCGCCAAGGGAGATGCGGTGAAAGTCCGCAAGCTTGAAGGGATTGGTGCGGATAGCGCAGGCGTGCTCGTGGGCTTTGCCGGTTCTGCTGCCGATGCGTTTGCACTGTTGGATAAGTTTGAACTCAAGCTCAAGGAAACGCCTGCAAACATGAAGAAAGCTGCCATTGAGTTGGCCAAGCTCTGGCGGACGGATCGCATGCTCAGGCGTTTGGAAAGTCTGCTCGCAGTCGCGGACAAGTCGTGCAGTCTGCTGATCTCCGGCAGTGGCGATGTGATCGAACCCTCCGACGGCGTACTGGCAATCGGTTCCGGCGGAGACTATGCCGCCTCTGCCGCGCGGGCGTTGGTGCGACACACGGATATGGCAGCGATTGACATCGTCAAAAACGCGATGCAAATCGCAGGCGAAACCTGCATCTACACCAATACGCATATCACGACATTGGAATTGTGATCCTTGGTTTAGGTGTCGGGCAATTAGGAAAATAACCACAGAGTCACCGAGGCACAGAGTAAGACAAATACAGAGATTTTTACTCTCATTTGTTCGGCTCTGTGTCTCTGTGGTTCAGTGGTTAAAGAAAAATACGCTCAGGAATTCCGTCAGTTACTGACTTGACGAATCACCAACAATCCCTACACTATTCCTCCTGCACTGCGGCCATGGCGGAATTGGCAGACGCGCTAGGTTCAGGTCCTAGTGGGGGTAAAACCCCGTGGAGGTTCGACTCCTCTTGGCCGCACTTAAAGACTCACCTTAACTGGTTGAGTCTTTTTTTATGCGCGGCTCAAGACTGTGAAGGTTGGACGCTGGTCTGCTTGCCAACTTTTACTAATTTTAACGCTATTAATTGACTGTCTGAATATCGGCGCTACAATTGCAGTAACGTAACCGCAAACAAAACTGCATTTCGTTCTGCAAAGTTGAATTTAATATGACTCCCCGATCACAGACTGTTACTTCAAACCGTGTCACGATGCGCGATATTGCTCAGCAGGCTGGTGTGGCTGTAACAACTGTCTCCTCAGCGTTGCACAATACCGGCCGCGTCAGTCCTGACTTGAAGCAGCGGATACATGACATTGCCAGCCAGATGGGATACCGTCCGAAACTGGCAGCCCGACTATTACGTGCTTCAAAGACAGGGCGGTTAGCGCTCATCATGATTGTCGGTGCCAACAAAGGGGCGACCGTGATTTCGCAGTCCGGCTCACATGGTCCGATCATTGCCGAGTTTGTCAGTGCCTGTTCGCGTATGAAAGTCGGTTTTGAAATCGAGTATCTTGAATCAGGCAAGGATCAAGTTGCCCCCGAATGTTTTACCGGAGGCCAGGCCGACGGCGCGCTGATCTGCGGCCAGGTCAATTCCCCCAAACTTGCAAAATGGTTCAAGGATAATGCCAAGCAATATCCATGTGTGTATTTGGATCATGTTGGTGAATACAACGTTTGGAACAATACGGGCCTAGGTATTTACAACGCAGTCCAACACCTTGCTGCTCTGGGACATCGCCAGTTTGCATACCTTGGTGTGGATAGCAATTATCCAGTTCACCGCAGTGGCATTGATGAATTCAAACGCGCCGTGGCGGACTTTCAACTTGATGATCAGCAAGGGCAATGGATCAAGCTCATCAGCAAGCAATCAGGTCACAATCGTGAACAATGGATTGATGAACAATTGGTCAATGCGCAGTCATTACTGACAGGTCAAAACCGTCCAACCGCTGTCATCGGCCAAGGTGTTCCCGATGCACGTTGCATGGTGTATGCAGCGATGGAAAAAGGTTTGTCGGTCCCACGTGATTTGAGCATTATCACTTACGGGATGGCAGCCGATGCAATGAAGAGTCCGCCGTGTTTGCATTGTGTGGAGCCAGATTTTTCAACGATGGTTCAGTCAGCATTGAACATGCTCCGTGCTCGACTTGCAGGTGAAGCGGTAGCTGAAAAAAGTGTCATGGTTCTCCCGCAGCTTGTTGAGCGTCGCAGTGTTGCAGCGGTTTGTGAAGATTAATCCAACGCACGTTTTCACACTTAATTTACCCCTTTAAGGATTCTCTGATGTCCAAGCGATCTGACGCATTTACGTTGATTGAATTACTGGTTGTGATTTCGATTATCTCGCTATTGATTGCGGTTCTTCTGCCGGCATTGGCTGGTGCGCGTCGCTCAGCGCGTGGGGTGATGTGTTTGAACAACATGCGACAGCTCGGTCTTGCCAGCGCGATGTATCAGGATGAAAACAGAGGCTATCTCCCGCATGGTTGGAGTGATGATGGATGGAGTCCGGTGAAGGCTACATTCAACAAACTGGCCCGGTTTCTGACAGCTTCGCAAAGCAAGTACATGCCTCTGCCTGGTGAACCGGGAAGTGCGGTATTCAACTGTCCAGAGAAACCACTTGGCAATACGCTAAACGACATCCCTTCGTACTTGCCCAATGCGTACATGGGTGACCGCAGCGGTGGCGAGGTGCCGATCTGGGCAGCCTACAAATTACAGGACTTTAACAAGCCCAGCCATAAGGTTTTTGTCGTCGATGCTGTGGGGGGATTACGTATGGGATTGAACCTCTCAAGCAGCCAATCCTTTGCACTGGCGGACACTGATCCGGGCTATGGCACGCTCATCGCTCGACACACGCCAGGCAGTGTAGCCATCGGATTTCTGGATGGACGTGCTGCGAACATTTCAACAAACGTGTTACCCAAAACACACTCATGGTCCAACGGTTCGCCGTGGTTGCTTCGAAATACCCCGTCGCCTAGTGGACTGTAAAAACTGCTTGTTTAACAACTGACTTCCCGTTACTGAATGACTACGTGATGACCACGTTGTAAATGGAGATTTCTTGTGACTTTATCTTTGCCTAATCGTCCGCTGTTTCTGATTGCGTTGTTGCTTACTTTGATGACGTCACCACTGTCTGCACAGTGTTTTCGTGGTGGGAGCAGTTGGTGCGGCAATCCGGATTTGATCCAGACGCCGGATAATCCGTACCTTCAATTAGCTGAGTTGAATGTGACACGCGCTTTGGACAGCAATTCAGCGTTCTGGCTCACATGGGGTTATACCGCCAGCGAAAGCACACGCAAAGGTGAAGCAACACTACGTCAAAAAGCGCTCGATGCCACCGACGCATTGGTTGCCAGGGAACTGGAGGAGCAACTTAATCTCTGGGCGTTGACCGAATCTATGGAGTCGATTTACCTTTGGAAAAAAGAGGGTTCAGCTCCTGCTGAGCAATATGCCAAGTGGTTAAGCGATCTGCGACCGATGGTTGAACAGAATTACAACATGAACGAAGTGGGCGAGTATTGGGAGTCAGTTGCATCCAACACCTTGCATCAGTCCGCGGTCGTCCTTCAACTGGCTTCGATCCTCTACGATCACGATGCTTATGCACAGATGGCTGCCAAGCTCATCACCCGTGCAAGGCGGATGCAGGCTCCCGGCGGTTCCTTTAACTACATGCGACAGTCCGGCCCGACGCCTTTGTATTACGGGTTTGAAGTGACGTTTCTTGGCCGATACTACATGCTCACCCAAGATCCGCAGGTTGCTCAAAGTCTCAAAGCCATGGCTACGTTTGCACAGGATGTCCAGGCAAACGGCATGTGGGACGGCGCGTCCACGCCTTGGTGGAAACACCGATGGCAAGTCGGCGGTCCGATGCATGGCATAGAAATCGCAGCAGGCATGTCACGCGATCCCATTGCCCGGGCATTGGCGCAATACCGTCTGCCTTCCCAACAACCCTATTATTTCAGTTACATCGCCATGTACTTCTGGGATGGAACCATCCCCGTCGGGCAACTTGGGCAGGACATCCTCAAGTACAACACCAACTACGGCGGTCCGCATCTGCGCAGTAACGGCTGGCAGGTGGTCATGCCCGGCAAGGCATTTGTTGACACAGGCATCGGCGCGTCAATCGTCCGTTCAACGGATCGCTACAGCTTTGATGGTTACCTGCAAACCGCTGCAATCGATGTGGTCTCGCCGGAGAATATGGACAAGCCTTACGCCCGTCCCAATGGTGCGTACATGGTGGTCCCAGCTGAGCAGGTCCATGCCCATCGGAGCATTGTGGGTGAGAACTGGATCGCATCAGCCATGGTGTTTGACCCACGGATGCCGTACTACGGAAATGCTGGTGCGCCGCCATCCAATGGGCATCATACCGCTCAACTCTGGTTTGCGGATGGCAAAGGTTTGGCCGGTTGGTTGATCAGTTGGAAAGATGCCGATGCGATCAGTGCAGTGCCACGCGGGTATATCAATTTGGGACATCAAGCGGTGATCTCAGGCAACGGGAATATCACATCAGGTAACCTGCATCTGCAAGTATCCGGCAGTGATGTTCAGCAGATTACTGCAATCGATGAAAAACAAATTTGGGTCCATCTCTCAGCAAACGATCCGTCAGCCATTGCAGCTGATACCCCGCTTGGTTACGGCTTGACCGCATGGCCCGATGGTGAAAATTCACGGCAAATACAGCGAATTTCACATCCAACGCTTCTGATATTAAAGGTTCAAACACAAACGGACTTATGGACCACACTGCTTCTTAATCCGTCGGAGACCGAGCAGCAGATCAGTATCGCACCCACAGGTCAAACCCGTATCTATCGTTGCAAAATCCAAGGCCCCAACGGGCAGTATCAACAGGTTGAATCACTGGAGACAATTGCTGTTCGAAGTGGTGAACTGGTGGTCATCCCCGGACTCTCGCAGTGAGTTGCGATCTGTCAATATTGAACGTTTGAAAAAGTCAGATCGCAGAGCAAGGGTCGCAGATTTATCGCAGTTTGATGGTGGCGATTGCCAATGCTGCCAAGGCTGCGGTGGCAAGCCACATGCGGACGACGACTCGGTTTTCCGGTGTCCCGCCCATGTGAAAGTGATGGTGGATTGGGGCGCAACGGAAGATGCGTTTGCCGCCGGAGAACTTGAAGTAACCCACCTGCATGATCACGCTCAGCAGTTCCATGTAGACCACACCACCAACGATCAGCAGCAGGAATTCCTGTCGGATCACCACGGCGATGTACGCCAGCAGTCCGCCCAGGGGTAATGAGCCGGTGTCGCCCATGAAGACTTCCGCTGGATGGGCATTAAACCAAAGGAATCCAAGGCAGGCGCCAAGCATCGCACCAGAGACTATCGCCAGCTCATTGCTTAATGGGATATAGGGGACCAACAGACTTTTGGCCCAGAGTTCATTACCTGCGATGAGTGCGAGCATCATGAATGCAAATGCGATCATCCCGGTGATCCCGCTGGCTAAACCATCCATCCCGTCAGTGAGATTCACTGCATTGGATGTACCTGCGATGAACAGGGTGGTGAGAATGACAAAAGCCCATGTACCAAGGATGATCAGGTTCGTTGAGGGGATCCAGTGACTGCCATCCCATTGCCAACTTTTCATTAGAGGGAGTGTCAGGGATCGACTCATACTCAGGATGTCGTCATCACCGACATTGCCCCATTTGGTGTCGCCGTAGTGATGAATGAATAGGCCCAGAATCACGCCTAGAGCTAATTGGAAAACGAGTTTTTCCCATGAATACAGGCCATCACGTGAACCGGGTCTTCGACGGGCACTGGTGAGTTTCAGCCAGTCGTCTGCACCACCAAGGAGCGTCAGCCAAAGTAGACAGATGAACGCCATCTGGACATAGAAGCTGCCCAAATCAGCAAGCAGTAATGTGGTCATAAAGATGGAAGAACATATGATAATCCCGCCCATGGTGGGAGTCTGAGCTTTGTTCTTGGTCAGTTCGTTTAGGCTCTTGTTGTGAAACTCAGGGTTGTCACCGATTTTCTGTTTGATGAGCCAAACGATCACTGGCTTGCCCAATAGCAGGACAAAACCAAATCCCATCAACACGCTCATCACTGCGCGGAACTCGATGTAAGTCCACACGCGAAAATAGCCAAAGAGATCGTTCTCCATCAGCCAGGGTTTGAGCGTGTTGATAAGGTTGTAAAGCATGATTGGGGAGTAGGGAGTAGGGAGTAGGGAGTAGGAGTTTAGTCCAAAGCCATGTCATCCCTTAATGTACATTCTCCTGTAACTTTTCCAATGCTGGGATCAGTCGTTCCAAGGCACTGCCACGTGAGCCTTTGATGAGAATGATATCATTGCCAGCAATGTGTTGTGCGATCTGAGTTCCCAGTGCATCATCCCACTGTGGATAGGTCGTGTATTGCATCTTTGGGTTGACATGTTCAATGCCACGAGCAATGTGCGCTGCGAGTTCGCCAATGACAATCACATGGTCAATATGCTGGGCGTATTGAGCTGCAAGCCATCGGCCTAGCTCATCGTGCATTGCTTCGCCCAGCTCTGCCAATTCAAGCATATCACCGAGAATCGCGATCCGTCGACGTTGTGGGTCACCAAAGTGTGCCAAGGTACTCAGGGCTGCCTTCATCGAGTCAGGATTGGCGTTGTAGGCGTCATTGATCAGCGTGATGTCGCCAAGTTGTTGGACTTCTAAACGCATGTCCGCGCCAGCTACCTTGGTCATGGTTTGAGCAAAGTCCGCAGTGGAAATGTCGATGCAATCCCAATTGGCGATCGGCAAAGCCATCATCGCGTTGACTGCATTGTGTTCGCCTACCATCGGGATTGCCAGCGTCAGGTGATGCACCTGCCAGTTGCCGAAAACATCCTGTTCCAGTGAATATTGCACGTCAAACGACACGCCATCTTTGGTGGTCTGTGACTCTTGAAGAACATAATCACAGTTGGCTGTTCGACCCACACGCACGATCTGACATTCATCGGGCACGCTGATGTTTTCGAGTAAAGGTTCATCACCGGGGATCACAGCCAACCCGTCACGTGTGAGATATTGCAGCAGGGCGGACTTCTCTTTTGCGATGGCCTGGCGGCTGCCAAAGTGCCCAATGTGCGCGGTTCCAATGTTGGTAATCACTGCTGCATCAGGACGGATTAAATCTGCAAGTTGTGCGATTTCCCCCGGATGATTCGAACCGACTTCCGCAACCACAAATCGGTCTGACAGTGATGTATTGAGCAATGTCAAAGGTACGCCAAGATGGTTGTTAAAACTCTTGGGGGATTGGTATCCGCGTGCTTGAGAGCTTAAAGCTTGATGAATCAGCCGACGCGTTGTGGTCTTGCCATTGGAACCTGTGACGGCAATGACCTTGATCCCTTTTGCGCGGAGTATAGTACGGTATGCACGTGCAAGATCCTGCAAAGCTCGGACGGTATCATCAACAAGCAGTACCGGCACCAAGGGTTCATCCAATGCCTTGGCCGGTTGTCGCCGATCGACAATGAGCATCGAAGCGCCTTGTTCAATGGCTTGGCGTAGATAATCGTGACCATCAAATCGTTCGCCGGTAATGGCAAAAAAGCCATCACCCGGTCCGACGTGCCGAGAGTCGATACTGATATCCTGAACACCGACATCGTCATTGCCTGGTCTGACGAGCCATGTACCACATGTAATTGTTTGAAGTTGGTTGGGGGTCCAGGTACTCATTTTTCAGGGAGTAGTGAGTAGTGATTAGGGATTAGGCAAAAGCAGTCAAACTCAAAACGAATATGGCTGGCTTACCTGTCTTTTCCCTACGGCCTACTGCCTAGTCCCTACTCCCTTGTATAAATACTCTCGCGCTACTTGGCGGTCATCAAAATGTATTTTTTCTGTGCCGACGATCTGGTAGTCTTCGTGACCTTTGCCTGCGATGAGGATGGTGTCCTTTTCACCAGCAAGTGCGATGGCTTGTTCTATGGCATGACGACGGTCATCAATCACACGCACATCGCATACTGTATCTTTCGGCACACCGGCCTGAATTTGTTCGATGATTTTAAAAGGATTCTCCGTGCGTGGATTATCCGAAGTGATGATCGCAATATCACTGAAATCACAGGCAATTTTAGCCATCTTCGGACGCTTACTCTCATCACGATCACCGCCACAGCCAAAGACCGTGATGAGCCGACCTTCACATAAGGGTTTGATCGCAGACAACACGTTTTCCAACGCATCATGTGTATGTGCATAGTCCACCAGGATCGCAGGAAATTCCGAAGCGTCCTCATCAACACGAACCAATTCCAAGCGACCGGGGACGCCTTTGGCCTGCTCAAGAGTCGGGCGGAGTTTTCGGGCAACGGATGTGACAGTATTGGCTGCTGCGATGGCTTGGATCGTGTTATAGAGATTGTGCTTTCCGATCAACGGGATATCCAACTCATAGCTACCCCAGGGGCCAGCCATCCGCGTGTAGCTGCGACTACTGGACATTTTGAGAATCGTGGCGGTACAGAATGTGGGTTGTTCTTCAGTTTCCTGAGGTGATTCAACAGGTGCGACATCACAGACGCGACACCATAGTTGTCTTGCTTTGGAGTTGGCGATCATTTCCTGGCTGTATGGATCATCGGTGTTGAGGATCGCCCAGTTGTCGGGGCCAAGTCCTTCAAAGAGTTTTGCCTTGGCGGTGGCATAGTTGGCCATCGAGCCGTGATAATCCAGATGGTCTCCTGTGAGATTGGTGAAGACCGCAGCATGAAAAGTCATCGCCGAAGCACGTCCCTGATCCAGAGCATGGCTTGAGACTTCCATCACTGCGGCAGTGCAGCCGTTGGCAACCATCTTTGCGAGTAATCGTGAAAGTTCGACACTGCCGGGTGTTGTGAGTTGGGCGGTATTGCGGTTGATGCCGTCGTCAATTTCAATGGTGCCGATCATCCCGCACATGACACCGGATTGACGAAGCAGTCGACGGGTGAGATACGCGGTGGTTGTTTTGCCGTTGGTACCTGTGATTCCAATGAGTTTGAGTTTTTGAGATGGATGATCGAAGTATCGCTCTGCCAATTGGCCCGTGAGTTGAGTGTCCACTGTTTCAGATGTAAGCCAGGTGACTTGTTCCGAAGCATTCTCTGGAATCTTGGTGCATAGTACCGCTGTTGCGCCTGATGCAATGGCATCTGTAATAAAGGAAGAACCATCGGTTGCGGTTCCACTGCGTGCGATAAATAGACTCCCCGGTGAAACATGACGTGAATCTTCATAGACATCGGTGATCGCGATAGTTGCATCACCGCGAATGATTTGAATCGGTAATTCTGAAATAAGTTGACTGATGAGCATGAGGTGTTTCTTCGACTCCTGAGACTATGCTTTAGCAAATGCTGTATTCTCCATTGAATGCAGCGCAATCAAGTTTCTTATCGGCATTTGGGGCACATTTAAAACAATGTACATTGTTCATTGCGTTCTGACTTCCTTTGCCAAGGATGAAAAACATGGTGTGGATAAGAGCTATTCAGGGGACTTTTGAGGATTGAAAATAGTCGAGAATTGGGTTCCACAAATTACAGATTGATCTTGTCAAATACATATACAAGGTATTTATCCTACTCAGAATATCCCCAAGTAGGTTGTTATTCGGACGCGATAATCATTGGCTCATATTGTAATAGGAACAAAGGTCATCACCCTAATTTGTCTTATTTTGTATTGCGTCATGTTTTTTGCATATTGCCTGTTTATATTTGACATTTAGTTGTCTGGGTAACTCACGGTGATAACCCCGCAACCAAAGCGAGCGCGGAAAAATGACTGCAATAAGCAATTCAACGATTAACACACTAAATGTCGGTATTCGTGACAGGCAGAAACTTGTCGACTACGTCAACGCATTAGGGCACCAGCAGGCTGCTCTGACAGTGAATGATTCGGATCGACGGAATTTGCGTGTTGATTTTCAGAATAAAAATATCCAATTGGAGGTCATCCCCGAAGACGGGGCAGCGGTACGTTTTGACGTGGTGGCCCGTAATTTGAGTAATCGCGGGTTTGCATTTATCCATGGCCAATTCGTACACATGGACGTTCGTTGTCGATTGTATTTGCCACAGATTAATGATGATCGAGTTTATAGCGTCGAAGGATACATTACTCGCAGTCGGCATATCAGAGGATTGATTCACGAAGTGGTGATGATTTTTGATCATCCCATTGATTTGACCCGTTTCGTTAAACTTGCTCCATCACAGCTTAAAAAGAATTTACGTGATCGTGGTGACGATCGGGCTGGCCATGTCATCGTTGCGCTGATGGGGCGGAATAACAAGACTTTGAAATTTGCCGTAACCCCCAAGGTGTTGGATAGCGAAAACATCACCTTTCATCATGGCCTGAGATTTAATCCTGGAATGGTTTGCGTGGTGGGGTTGCCATGTAAGGATGGATCGCAGATCAGTGCGGTAGGGCGGATCGAAAGCTGTAATCAGATCGAAGAAAATGTCTATGTTGTGAGTGTGGATTACGATAAGCCAATTGACTGCACGCAGGTTATTACCTGGATGGATCAATGGATCGATGTGATTCCTGATGCTCGCAAAGCCCTGGTGATTGACGATGATCCGGACAGCAATCGCATTCTGGATTACCGACTCAAACAAATGGACGTTGAGCCAGTGATAGCCAGTTCAAGCGAGCAGGCCTTTGACCTTCTCAATGAACATAAAATCGATGTGGTATTGCTGGATATTTATCTCGGTGAGGAGTTGGGATTTGATGTGTCGATGAAATTGCGTGAGATTGGCTACGATGGGCCGATTGTCGCCATCTCTTCGGATACCAGTCTCAATACCGAAGGCCATTCATTGGCATCAGGGTGTAATACGTTCCTCACCAAACCAATCAAGCCTAAGGGATTGCAGGAGATTCTGGCACGTTTGTGGAACAGTCAGGACAATTGACAAACTAAAACAATATTTAAGTGTCAAGCAGTCATCGCGCGGCTGTCAGAAGGGCGGACCCAGATGCTCGTACGACCACGATGACCTTGAAGCGTGGTTAAACGTTCAAGATAGTTCTCCAAGGCACGCTCTTCAAAATTGATCAGAAACTCACGAGCTGCGGTACGGTTGTGTTCGCAGATGGCCTCAATGATCTGTTGCTTGGATTTTACTTGCAGCATATCCCACTTCCTTTTCATGACCTCACAGTACAAATTAAGCTGGTCCTCCGGGGGCCTCCGGCTCAATTTCATCGGCCAAGCAGGTCACAACAGCCCTGAAACTTTACTATCGGACGCACCCCATGCCCGATAACCAAATTTTCTCATTCAACTGCCTAAGTGTTATCACACCCGTACATCGTGAACACACATCAATCGTGCTGATCCGTACCGGCAAATATCTCTTTCTGCGGGTATCATGGGAGGCTGTTAAGAATCCACCCAAGGAGATACGCACCATGCCCATCGTGATCCTCAGCCCCTATAGCGGTCGCCCCGTGAAGATCCGCGACAAGGACATTGGCCGATCTGTCCGTGATGAAGAAAATCGCGTCTTCTATGTCGTACCTCGTACAGATGAAGAGGGGTATTACGCTTCACTGACCCGCAATGGTTCAGAGAAGGACGAGCAACGCTATGTGGATCTGGTGCAGAAGGATGCTGTTGCAGATGTGCACAAACGTGAGGAGTTGGCGGCCCCGGTTCATAATGCCATGGGCCAGAAACGTAAAAGCACGTTGGTGCGTCGTGTGGTCTATCTGGTCATTCTTGCAGCTGTGGCTTATGGTGCTTGGACTCAGAAAGATCGATTCTTGCCAACAGATTCCAATCAACCTGCTGATACCACCCAGACCCCTGTTGCGGAGTAACTTTGTAGATGTTCGTTAATCACCTGATGAGATTCTGCCTTGTGGGTTCGTTTTTACTTGGATCAATTGCTTTGGCCCAGACGGATGAGACCGATCTATTTGCGCCAGAACCTTTTGATCCCATGCTCGTTGACTGGCTGCCTTTAACACCGGGCGTTTCCTACCGTGTGATTAAACCAAGCGACGGTCAGCCTATCGCAAAAGTCGGCGATTATGTGACTATTTCATATACAGCCTACGTCAAAGGTTCAGCAGAACCGTTTGGAACATCGCCGGCAAAGAAAAAGTTTACATTCATACTTGGCAAGTCATCTGTGCTGGATGGGATTCAGCATGGGGTCAATGGTATGCAGGTCGGGGAATACCGCCAATTGCTCATCGCACCTGAAAAAGGGTTTGGTGATAAAGATAAAGACAATGTCCCCGCAGGTAGTACGCTGATTATCGACGTCCATTTGATTGACATTTTTTTACCTGTAGCAACACAGATACTTGAGCCTGGGACAGGGGTACGAAAAGCTCAAGCCGGTGATATCATCACCATCAACTATGTTGGCAAACTTGAAGACGGTACGATTTTTGACACCAATGATTCTGATACCCAGCCGCTTGTCTTTGGTATCAGTGCAGGTACTGTCATTACAGGTTTGTCCAAGGGGGTGATTGGAATGGTGGTGGGGGAAAAACGACAACTCAACATCCCAGCTCAGTTGGCTTATGGCGAAAAAGAAACTCCCGAGATTCCAGCTAACAGCAAATTGATTTACGAGATTAAATGCCTGGCGATTGAAGATGGTTGCATCATCAAGACCTTCAAAGAAGGTGACGGTCCTGCCCTTAATGAAGGGCAGGTTGGTGAGGTTGCTATAAGGCTCGAAGGGTTGAACGGGAAAGTGCTTTACGACACCAAGTATTCAAAACCAATCAAAATCAGAATCAACCGATCCATACAACCCGCGGGCCTTTATGATATCGCTTTGGGAATGCAAGAAGGTGAAATCCGTCATGCGACGATCAAATCAAAAATGAGTTTCAAACCTGGTAAACCCGCAGGTGAAATGCCAATGAATGTGGTCATCGAACTGATAAGTATCGTCGAGGATCAATAGACTGCCATGACAATCTAACCATCAGGCAGAATGTTTAAACTTACGTCCATCTTGATTAAGCAGAGCAGGTACATCGTCAACCGCCGTGGGCTTGGCAAAGAGATAACCTTGACCATAGTCGCAGTCTAAACATTGCAAATGTGCCAACTGTTCAATTTTTTCAATGCCTTCAGCAACCACATTCAAATTCAGATTGTGCGCCAAGGTCACGATGGAATTGAGAATCGCTGCAAAGCTGTGATTGTGTTCGACATTGTTGATAAAACTGCGGTCGATTTTCAGACTGTCCAATGGGAATTTGTTCAGACATCCCAGTGACGAGTGTCCGGTACCAAAGTCATCCATCGCCAGTTTAAAGCCCAATTCACGCAATTCACTGAGTATCGGCGTGAGGATGGACATGTTGTCCATGATGGTGCTTTCGGTGATTTCCAATGTAATTGCTGAATGCTCCAGGCCTGCGCGATTGAGTATGTCATCAGCATGTTTCACAAAATTGGGCGTGATGAGTTGGCGTTTGGATACATTTACATTCACCCGAAGATGTCGCATCGCCGGATACATCTGCCGCCACAGTTTGAGTTGGCTGGCCGCTTCATACAAAATCCACCATCCGATGGGAACGATCAACCCAGACTCCTCCGCAATAGGGATGAATGTCAGTGGTGGGATCACGCCTCGGACAGGATGATGCCAACGGATGAGTGCTTCAAATCCAGTGAGTTGGCCGGTGGTTAAATTGTGAATCGGCTGGTAGAGCAGTCGCAGTTCATGACGTGCCAGTGCATGTCGCAGATCACCCTCTAGTGTCAATTGTTCCATGGATTGAGCGTGCATCTGCTGATTAAAGAAACAGAATTGCGACTTGCCGTTTTCCTTGGCATGGTACATGGCGATATCTGCATCACGCAATAAGCTCTCAGGTTCTTCGTAGTTTCCCGAACAGAGGACGATGCCGATACTTGCTGAACAGATCAATTCATATTGTCCAACAACATAGGGACCATGCAGTTTAGCTTGCAATGCATCGGCAAGATTCGTGAGGACTTGATTGTTTTCCGGTGTTTCAATCAACAGAATAAACTCGTCGCCCCCCAAACGTGAAGCAACATAATCACCGGGTCCGACCATCTCGTCGAGCATTTGGGTCATACTTTGCGACACGCGAACCAATAGTTCATTGCCCGCACTATGTCCCAGGCTGTCGTTGATGAGTTTGAATCGATCAAAGTCCAGGAACATCACCGCAAAGTGATAATCCGGTTCATGATTCTGCCGGGCGATCATATAATCCAACTCATCCAGTAGTGCGCTGCGATTTAGTAAACCTGTTAGTGCATCGCTCTTGGCCTGTGTTGCCAATTTGCGAATCAGACTCTGCATTTTTAAGGCAGCTTCCACGCGTGCGATCAGTTCACGATTGTCAAAAGGTTTGGTGATGTAATCAGTCGCACCACAGTCAAAGGCACGGACTTTGATTTCCGTGTTCAAATCTGCAGTGAGAAAAATGATAGGAATGTCTTTGGTGCCTGGATTGTTCTTCAGTTCCCCGCATGTTTCAAAACCATCAATACCTGGCATGTGGATGTCCAGAAGAATCAGGTCCGGTTCTTCTTTGTTGGCTATATCCAAGCCTTCATCACCGCTATGGGCACAAGTGACTGATAAACCGATTTTCTCAAGACGGGCCTTGATCACACGTGTTGTAACCACATCATCATCGATTACGAGAACATTTCTTTTGACACTCATTCTTAGGTTCCCGTTGTCATGACTGTCGCAAACAGTCTGAAAATAAAAACTACCAACCGGACCCATCTGCGATGTCGCAGCCCTAGATATGTCAATCGACGATCTTTCCGGGGAAATTGAGATCACAAAAGTCATTTACCCCGAATGTGGAAACGCTAGGGTATAGATATTCCGTATAACCGTTCCAATCCCAAACAGGATAGGTTTGGTAAGATGTGCCAATGATTGCATCCATTACAGGTAAATTGGTGGCGACCACCAACGAAAGCGTTCTGATCGACACCGGCAATGGTTTAACCTATGAAGTCCATGTGCCAGCCTTTGTCATTACACGACTCGCCCAACGTGTCGGTGAAAATGTATCGCTCAAGACGCTGCATTACATGGAGTCGCATAATCAGGGATCAAGCTTCCTGCCACGCTTAGCAGGCTTTTTATCTGACGAAGACCGTGACTTCTTTGAGCTGTTCACCACCGTCAAAGGCATCGGCAATCGCAAAGCGCTACGAGCATTGGCGATTGATTCAGGACAGATCGCCATGGCCATCGCCGACCGTGACACATCGTTTCTCCAGTCTTTACCAGAAATCGGTAAACGTACTGCCGAGACGATCATCGCATCACTTAACGGCAAGGTGGATCACTTTGCGACCGCCGGCGCATTCGCCAAGTCGACCGATAAAGATGCCAATACGATCGACGCCAACGCATCCGGTGAAGCGGCGATGAACAACTCCATGGCACGCGAAGCATTGGAAGTGCTCATGCAATTGGGTGAAAATCGCGCTCAAGCAGTCAACTGGATCAACATGGCATTGTCGGACCCCGATAACCGGCCGGATAATGTCACTGCCTTGATCGAACGCTGTTTTTCAGCCAAAGCAGGCACGTAATGACCGCTCAAATGCCTTCATGACTATTTTCTGCATCCATTGGGTTCCATTTGGGTATAAAATGGTACCAAGCGATCCATGACAGGAGATTCAAGATGGACCTGATTACTGCAATTCTAATGGCCGTGGGACTTTCAGCTGCGTGCGGCTTTCGTGTCTTTGTACCGATGTTTGTCATCAGCCTTGCCGCCCACGGCGGACACCTGTCGTTGGGTTCAGGATTTGATTGGATGGGGTCGGATCTTGCCATGGTCGTTTTCGGACTGGCAACGGCGTTGGAAATCGGTGCCTACTATTTGCCTTGGCTCGACAATATGCTCGATACCGTAGCGACACCTGCTGCCGTCATCGCCGGCTCCGTAGCCGCAGCATCATGTGTCAGTGGGCAAAACGAAGTCTTGGGGTGGGTTGCTTCAGCAATCACCGGCGGTGGGATCGCAGGTGGTGTCCAAATGCTCACTGTCGCAACACGTGTGACATCACTGGCCACAACCGGCGGCGCTGCCAATCCAGTGGTCTCTACAGTCGAAGCCACCGCATCAACCGTCATGTCCGTATTGGCAATTGTACTGCCGCTGATCATCATTCTTTTTGTGTTCGGATTTGGGTATCTGGTCTATCGCATCGTCAATCGACGCCGCAACAAACGTCAAGCCGCACAGGTCATCGCAACGCCTGTCGAACCACCGACCACTGTTTGATCGTGGTTCTCATGACTCAATTTTGACACCCGCTATTGCCAAACGCGCCGAACCTTGGATAATACCAATGTCGGTTTTTGTTCGGGATCGCTGGTTGCTTACAATCATCCGTTCCCGTGGATATTTTTTACCCTAGTGTAAAGCGGCGAACGGATGCTCCGCGAACTTCATATCTCCAATCTGGCTGTCATACACGATGTCAATCTTGAATTGGCAAACGGGCTCAACTGTTTCACCGGCCAAACCGGCGCAGGCAAGAGTCTGATTCTGGGCGCCTTTGAAATGCTTCTTGGGCTAAGACCAGCAGGCAAAGACATGCTCCGCCCAGGCAGCAAGGAAGCCCGTATCACCGGACTCTTTGAATTGCACGACGAAGATGTCGTTCAGGAGATCGCCACCATCCTTGATCAGGAAATTGATGCTGGCGACCAACTGCTTCTGGTACGCAAGATCACACCCAGTCGATCCTCCGTTGCCATCAACGGTCAGCCGGTCACCGCGGCAATGGTCAAAGCAGTCGGCCAACAGCTTGTCGATATTCACGGCCAGCATGATCATCAATACTTGTTACGCGCTTCGAATCAGATGCTCATTCTCGATCGCTTTGCTGAATGCGCTCAATTGCGAAAGCAATATACCGAGACTTGGCAGCAGCAGCATGACCTCATCCGGCGGCGCAAGGAGTTGGCTAATTCCAGTACATTGCGAACCCAGCAGCTTGATCTCTACGAATTTCAAGCCAATGAAATTGACGATGCTCAATTGACCGAAGGTGAGTTTGAAGAACTCTCTGCAAGGCATAAGTGGTTGACCAATGTGCATAAAATCCAACGCGATACCGGCCAAGCTTATCAAGCGTTGTACGACTCGGATGCTTCGATTATCGAGCGTTTGCAAATGGTCGTGCATATGCTTGGTGATTTGCAGGAACTCGATGAGGACTTGGAAGAACCTTGCCAATCCATTCGCGATGCGACGTTGGCATTGCAGGAAGGTGCCTTTGACCTGAGTCGATACATGGATCGCATTGAATCCGACCCGCATGAATTACAGGAAGTCGAAGACCGTTTGAACATCATCAATCGGCTGACTTCCAAGTATGCCCGCAATCAAGTTGGTGTTGATCCGGTGGCAGAAATTCTCTCCTATCGTCAGCAAATCCAACAGGAGATCGACGGACTCCGTGGACAGGATGCTGATCTGTCTTCGTTGGATCAGCAGATCAATGATGCCAAGGATCAGCTTGAGCAACAGGGTGTTAAGCTCAGTAAAAAACGACAGTCCGCAGCAAAGAAAATTAAGCCACTCGTCGAAACGCAACTTACTGAATTGGGGATGGCAGAAGCACAGTTTCATGTGGAGTTCAATCCTGTGGGCGATGAAGGTTCCATGCAGGGCAATGAGACGCTGGAATTCATGATCCGCACCAATCCCGGCCAACCTGCTCGCCCCATGCGGAAAATTGCTTCCGGCGGTGAACTTTCTCGCATCATGCTCGCTCTTAAATCCATCCTTGCAGACAGTGATCGGATCAGCGTATTGGTCTTTGATGAAATTGATGCCAACATCGGCGGGCGCATGGGCACGATCATTGGCGAGAAACTCCGCAGCCTTGCCAACAGTTGCGATGATGGGTCACATCAGATTCTCTGCATCACGCACCTGCCACAGATCGCTGCCTACGCAGATCGACATCTGCACATTACCAAGCAGGTCAAAGGCAAAGGCAAAGACCGCCAGACCCAGACCACGGTACTGACTCTTGAAGGTAACGCTCGTGTTAACGAGTTAGCCGAGATGCTCGCCGGCAGTGATGCCACCGCAACTACGCGAAAACAGATCAAGGAAATGCTCGCGGGCGCTTCGTAAAAGTCAATTGTTTCAACCGTCAAGGCGCCAAGACTGCCAAGTTATAGAGCGTTTTCAAGACATAAAAAAACTGCGAGTCAACCAATGATGATGACTCGCAGTTTTTTATATTTTATCTCGTCCGACCTTGGCACAATTGTCGCAATTGGCGTCTTGCCGGTTCAAAATGTCTTGAACAATCAGCTTCGACCCACTGTCAGTGGCACGGGTTGTGTCTTGACATCATGAGTCGGTTGGATGGCGATTTGCAGGGGTTGACGTTTACCACTACTTGGTGGCAGTCCATCTTCGTCGATGATGCGCTGGATGGCCATGATGCCTTCCATGAGTGTTTCCGGGCGTGGCGGGCAGCCTGGGACATACACATCCACCGGGATGAATTGGTCGATACCCTGCACGACAGCATAGGTGTCAAACACCCCACCAGTCGATGCACAGGCGCCCATGGAGATGACCCACTTGGGTTCTGCCATTTGCTGATAAATGCGTTGAAGCACAGGGAGCATTTTTACACTCACACGACCAGCAACCAACATCAGGTCGGCCTGACGTGGGGAAAACCGCATGACCTCAGCACCAAAACGAGCAAGGTCATAACGACTTGAAGCAGTCGCCATCAGTTCAATACCACAGCAAGCCGTAGCAAACGGCATCGGCCAAACACTGCAACGACGACCCCAATTGACCGCTTTTTGCAAAGTGGTACATAAAAACATGTCGTTGTTGGCTAGGGCGGCTTCAATTCCCATGGCTAATACCTTTGAAAAACTACGGTGGATTAAGCAGATATTCTAATGCATTTGAGCAGGGTTACCAAACGCGATGTCGCTGGTTTTCTCTGGATTCAAAATACCATCTAAGCTTCAGTTTCACCGGCAGGCAAAACAGAAGGAATCGTCTCAGGGATTTCACCAGCAAATGCAATGGGGATCAGCAGTGAGAATGTCGAGCCTTTACCCACTTCGCTTTCCAGTTCCAACTCACTGTGTAACAGGTTTGCCAGTTCCATACTGATCGTCAAACCAAGTCCCGTGCCGGAGTGCTCGCGGGTATGCGTGGAGTCTAGCTGCGTGAACTTCTCAAAAATCTTTTTCTGGTAATCCTTGGGGATACCCGGCCCGGTGTCCGCGACACTGACACGTACATGCGATGGCTCATGATCAGGATCAGGCGAAAACGGTGTGGCTGACAACGTGATCGAACCTTCCGAAGGTGTGAACTTCACGGCATTGGACAGGAAATTGAAAATGATTTGCTGGAATTTACCCGCATCGGTTTCGATAAGTGGAATACTTGACGGGATTCGCAATGTCAGGGTGATCTGCTTTTTGTCAGCTTGCGGACGAATGAGATTGATCAGCCCCTCGCCGGTGTCAGCCAGAGACATTTTGCCCACGCGAATGTCCATTCGACCAGCTTCGATTTTTGCAAGATCCAACAGGTCGTTGATCAAATCAAGGAGCAGACGACTTGATTGAATAATGTTGGCCAGGAATCGCCGACGCTTATCGGTTTTTTCATCGGCGTAATCTGTCAGCGTTTCATTGAGCAGTTCGGCAAACCCCACGATGGAGTTGAGCGGTGTGCGTAACTCATGCGACACATTGGCCAGGAACTCACCCTTGAGCTTGTTGGCTTCAAAGAGGGCGACATTGGTCTCCGCCAGTTCACCAAGTTTCAGGTCCAATGATTTATTGATGCCCCGCAGTTGGTCTTCATTGCTCTTGAGGTTTTCGAGCATCTGATTAAACACAACCGACAAGCGTTCAAATTCATCACCGGTATTGATATCGCTGCGAATGTTCAGGTCCCCAGCTGCGACCTGTTCAGCCGTGTCACGAAGCACGCGCACAGGTGAGAGAATGATCCGCTTGGTGATGTAGTAAAACACACCAATAGCCAGCAAACACGCGAAGAGTCCGGCGAGGATGATATAAACGCGGTTAAGCAGTAACTGCTTTTGAGCCAGGTCAGAACGCAGACGAATCAGCAGTACCATCTCCAGAGGATTGTTGATGATCTTACTGGTTAAAGCCGCATCAAAGCCAGCTTCGGCACCACCACGAATGCGATACAAATCCGAATGGCGAATCGCCCGGGCATAACGGTAGTAATGTTCATTGCGATCGTTGACGATGGGCTTGGCATGCTCAGTGCGTTCTGCCAACGTTTCAAAATTACGGATGGCTTCATTCACGAAGCTATCGTTGCTTGATGCCAGATCAAACTCATCTTTACGGATCAATGTCAGCGTGAGGCCTTGATCATGATTTTCCTGTTTGGACATCTCGTCAAATGTCAGCAGTGCTCCGCCGAGTTGGATCATGTCCGACAGCCAAGCGTTTGCAAGGTTGCGCGCGTTTTCTTTTTGCTCCTGACGAACCAGTGCATTCATGCGAAACCAAACCACAGCAAGGGCAGCAGTGAGAATGATCACCACAGCAGCACCAAATAAAATTTGACACTTGTTAGCAAGACTGATGCGAACGTGCTTGGGCATGTCTAGGATTGTATCAGTCAGACAGAGAGTCTGCAGGGGCATTGATCAGGCTGTCATAGCTGAGCAGTTGCTGGACTTGATTATGCTCATCAGCGATGACCGTACGCGAAATATGATCATCGAGATTTTCTTCGAGTAACATACCATAGCTGACGATGATGATCTTGTGACCATTTTCCACCAACTTCGCTGCAGCACCGTTGACCGCAATGATCCCACTGCCAGGCTCACCACGAAAAACATAGGTCTCAAAACGATTGGCATTGTCAATGTCCAACACATGCACCGCTTCGTTGGGACGGATGTCCACAGCGTCAAGCAGGTTGGCATCAATGGTGATTGAGCCCACGTAGTCCGGCACGCATTGCGTGACAGTCGCACGATGGATTTTAGCTCGCATCACTTTTCGAAACATGGTACACCTCGGTGAAGCCGAAACATTCAGCCTCGTCTATATTATAAAACCGAATAGTATATCGTCCTATTCCCATCCGGTCGATCATAAATCTTAATATTTGTGTTTAAAGCGTTTGGAGTGTTTTGATTGTGATGGATAACAATCGTTTGTAAAGGTTAAGTCAAGAGATTGGGAGCAAAAACCGCTTGCGGTTAAGCGATTCGTGAATCTCTCGGATACCGAAGAATATTCAAATCTCGCTTGTGACGCTAAACCGCAAGCGGTTTGAAACTGTTAAATCTCAACTCTTGAGCTTGCCGCGTTCGAGTACCAGTTGGCGGTCAGCCAGGTCAGCGACATGTTGATCATGGGTGACCATGACGATGGTCTGACCCTGTTTATGCAGGTTGATGAACAGGTCGAGGATTTGCTGTCCCGTGTCGGCGTCGAGATTGCCGGTTGGTTCGTCAGCCAATAACACCTTGGGTTCATTGAGCAGGGCGCGGGCGATGGCGACGCGCTGCCGTTCCCCGCCGGAGAGCTTGTTGGGGCGATGTCTAAGTCGGTGACTCATACCCAGTTGATCCAGGAGCATTTGGGCGCGTTCTTTGCGTTTGGCTGAGGAGGCTTGTTTGTTGCCACTGATCATGCCTGCGATGGTGACGTTTTCCAATGCACTGAGTTCCGGCAGCAGGTGATAGAACTGAAACACAAATCCGACTTCGTGGTTGCGGTACTGGTTGATCGCACTGCGTGAGAGTTGGTAGATGTTCTGCTGGGTGTAAGTGACATTGCCTTGGGAGGGGCGATCCAACCCGCCAAGCAGGTGTAGTAACGTGCTCTTCCCTGAACCGGATGCCCCAAGGATCGCAAGCCACTCGCCGGACTTCACGTTCATGTCGACACCTTGGAGGATGTGTAAATCCTCCCCACCGGTGCGGTAGGTCTTGTGCAGGTTTTGAGTCTGGAGGATGGTTGTTTGTTTAGCGGTTGCGGTCATTGTTTGTCCGTCAACTTTGATTGTTTAGCACAGGATGTTAATTCGGTGCAGGTTACTCGTTCGTTCTTCGGCTTGCACCGAATTCACATTCGGTGCTATATGTTCAAGTCAACAATTACTCATATCGCAGTGATTCCACCGGGTCTTGTATTGCTGCCAGAATCGCAGGCACAATCGCACCCACGACACTGCTCAAAATCGCACAGATGACAATCACGGTGACTTCCATGTGATCCAACTGTGAGGGGATGCGGTCGAAGTAATAAATCTGCGGATTCCACATTTTAAAACCGAACCAGACAAACAGCAGGTCTTGGATTTCATTGAGATTCAGGACAATGGATGCTGCCAGCGCCAGTCCGACCATGGAGCCGATGATGCCTACGGATAAGCCATAGCCCAGGAAGATGCTGGCAATGCCTTTGCGCGATGCACCCAGTGCGCGAAGCGTGCCGATGTCCTTGGTTTTCTGTTGGACGATCATGTAAAAAATCACGCCGATCATGGCCACGGCTACCAAGCTGATGATTGCAAAGAGAATGGTCAGCATGCCTTTTTCACGTTCGACGGCGCCGAGCAAAGTGGCGTGGCGTTCCTGCCAGGTCTGAATCCACAGTGATGGCGTATTGGGATGTTCTGCCAGGTAACTCTGCAAAACGCGGGTGACCGTGGCTTTGACATCCGCCAACGGCACGCCGTCTTTACCCTTGATCATCAACTCTGAAACACGGTCAGGCTTGATCGTTGCATCACCGACAGGTTGGCCGGTTTGCGGGTCGAATTTGTCCCATATTTTCTGCTGATGCATGTCGAGCATGGCCTGGAGCTTTGCCATCGGGACATAGATTCGGTTGGAGTCGATGTCATACAGACCACTTTTAAATTCGTTGACCAAGGTAAAGCGAGCAGTCGCTGGCGAGAGTGTCTGAATCGATCCGCCTTGGGTCATCGGCAAAACCGTGATGGTCATCGGCAAGCCCAATGCAGTGTTAGCGACATCGTACTTACCCTCGGAATTTCGCAGGTTCCAAGGATTGACCGCAATGCCCAGCACGCAACCTTGCTCAATGCCTTCACGCACCCAGATGTCGGGAATGGTGAAGTTCATGCCTGCATCATCAAGGTCCATTTTTTCGTAAGCAGCTTTGTAATCCGCGTAGCGCTTTTTCAATTCCGGGGATGTGAGTTCTTCCTGCGGAATCTGCTTGTCGAGCATGTTCAGAAAGTGCTGATTGTCCCAGTACAGCGAGGATTGATAATTGGTGACCGTGTTAAAGGACTCGGGCTCAATGCCGACAACTTCGACGGTCTGCGTGGATTCATGGAGTTTGATCAGGCCGTAGGATCGAACCAATGGCGCTGCCGATTCAATTTCAGGTTGGATAAGCAAGCGTTTGGCAATTTCCTGATGCCCAGCAAAGCCGGTGACATCTGAATAGATCGTCACCTGCCCGGTGAGGGTTTGCGCTGCTGCCCGCATCATGTCCAGAAATCCGCCCATGACACTGATGACGATAATGACCATGGCCGTGCAAAGTGTCACCGCCATCGCAGCAAACATCGGCGCGAGTTTGCGACGAAGGTACTTTGAGATGAGTAGGGAGATGTACATGTGGTTGGTTAGTCTAGCAGGTTTTTGTGAGTTCGGTGAGTTAGTTTTTTTAACACGAAGGCGCGAAGAACACGAAGGTCACGAAGAAAAGATTTTTTTTATAAGACAATTCGTTTGAGTCCGGCTTTGAGTGTTTCGTCATTGAAATTCATCAGTAAACCAAGGCGCATTTCTGTGGCTTTGAGATACGAAAGTAATTGGGCTGAATGAACTGGAGACAGTTTTTCGACTGCCTTGAGTTCAATGATGATTTTGTGATCGACTACAATGTCCAGTCGGTGTTCGCCAATTGTCTTTCCCTTGTACAAAACAGGATAGACAGCTTGGCAGACATGTGGAATGTTTCGATGGTTTAGTTCGGCACACAGTGCAGCTTCATAAACCGACTCAAGAAACCCCGGCCCTAAAGTCCGATGGACTTCAATGGCAGCACTAATCACTGTCTTGGCTAAAAGCTCAGTTTCTGAATCAAGAGAAAACACACCGCCGGAATCATGTGAGGATTGTTGCATTATTAATGTCTCAACCTTCGTGTCCTTCGTGATCTTCGCGCCTTCGTGTTTAAATCATTACCAACCAATCAACCCAAGGCTGCAAGTTCTGGCAAAATAATCTCAGCCTTGTGGCCGCATCAATGGGAACAAGATCACGTCGCGGATGGTGTGGCTGTTGGTCATAAGCATGATCAAGCGGTCGATGCCGATACCTAAACCACCAGCAGGGGGCATGCCGACACGAAGGGCTTCGAGGAAGTCTTCGTCGACCGTGCGGAAGGTGTTTTCCTCATCATCCATGCCGGAGATTTGTTGACGGAAGTTGGCTTCCTGCACATCCGGGTCGTTGAGTTCTGTGTAGGCGTTGGCTAATTCCATCTTGGCGATGAACAGTTCAAAACGCTCTGCAATTTCCGGTTCGTCAGGTTTACGCTTGGTCAGTGGGCAGAGACTTGCAGGGTAGTCGATAACGAAGGTCGGTTGGACGAGATGTTCTTCGACGGTCTCTTCCCAGACTTCGTTGAGCAGCAGATCGTGATCCTTGCCAGCCGGGTCGATGTGCAGCGACTTAGCTTTTTCGACAAGTTTGTCATGGTCAGCATGGTCAAAGCCGTTGTGTTCGACGAACAGCTCAAGGTACTTGGCACGACGGAAATTACCATAGTCGATTTCGATCTCACCGTAGGGTTGCTTAAGTGAGCCGCAGACATTTTGGGCAACGGTCTGGAAGACTTTTTCGGTAAGGTCCATGACGGAGTAGAGATCGCCGAACGCTTCGTACGCTTCGAGCATGGTGAACTCGGGGTTGTGCGATCGGTCAATGCCTTCGTTGCGGAAGTTACGGTTGATTTCGAACACCTTGGGCAAGCCACCAACGAGCAGTCGCTTGAGGTAGAGTTCTGGTGCAATGCGCATGTACAGTTCCATGTCCAGCGCGTTGTGATGTGTTTCAAACGGCTTGGCTGCAGCGCCACCGGCGATGGGTTGGAGCATGGGCGTTTCGACTTCCAGGAAGCCTTCGCTTTGCATGACAGTACGGATTTGGCTGACAATGTTGCAACGCTTCTGGAATGTCTGGATCACTTGAGGGTTGGCATACATGTCCATGTAACGCTTGCGATAGCGGGTCTCAGGATCTTGCAGACCGTGGAACTTGCCAGGGGGCAAAGCCAGGGACTTGGTAGCAAGTTGGAAGCTCGCTTGGCCATTGGACCATGCGGTGATCTCACCAGTTTTGGTCTTGGCAAGGGGGCCTTGAGCGACGACGATATCACCCAGATCCACGAGCTTGGCAAGTTTGAAACTCGGTAGGTCCACTGCCTTCTTACTCACTGCAACCTGTAAGTCACCTGATGCATCACGCAGGCGCATGAAGATCAAATTGCCCATGACACGATGCTGGATAATACGGCCTGCGACTTTAACGATGGGACGGGTGTCATTCTCGGCGTCGGCTTTGTGGGCTTCGTCGGCTGCACCGTCATAGGTATCCAACGCGGTGTTGAGACTCACCAGGCCATCGACACGTTGGCCGAAGGGATCGATTTCAAATTCATCACGGATTCGGTCGAGTTTACGGCGACGATCTGCCAATAGCTCGTTGGGATTTTCTTCAGGTTGGTTGGCAGCTTGATTGTTATTGGGCTTGTCGGACATGTTCAAGGCTCCGGTGAGTGTTGGCTATTGGTCGTTTCATGCTCCATGGCTTTACCACAGAGTCACAGAGGCTCAGAGAATTCCAAGAGTATAAAGACATTTTTTACTTAGTGTCTCTGTGACTCTGTGGTTGATTCCAATTCGTAAAAATTGCACAAAATGCAATCATGAAAAAAGACGCGAACCTTGCGGCCGCGTCTTTTGAGTGTTCGTTTGATCGTATCAGGATGTTTCACCATCCGACACTGATTTTATTCAGAGGCTTCTGCGGCGGCTGCAGCTTGAGCAAGGGCAGCGGCTTTAGCGGCCTTTTGTGAGCCGATGACAACCGTAGCGTGTTGCATACCACGACGACGGTCACGCAGACGACGGCTCTTGCCAACGCGGTCACGCAGGAAGTAAAGCTTCGAGCGACGGGCATCGCCGTGACGCTTGATTTCAATATTGGAAATCTTGGGGCTGTTGAGCGGGAAGATACGTTCGACGCCTTCGTTTGCCACGATGCGACGGACGGTGACGTTGGAATTCAAGCCACGGTTTTCCTTCTTGATAACCACGCCGTTGAAGACCTGGATTCGTTCCTTGTTACCTTCGATGATGCGGTAATGCACATCAACGGTGTCACCTACGTTTAACGTAGGCAGGTCGGTGCGAATCTGGGACTGTTCAAGTTGTTCAATGATGCTCTGGCTCATGGCAGGCCTCAATCGTATAAGTCTAGTTAAAATCAGTTTCGAGTCGGGTACTATAACAGCTTGTTTAAACGGATGCAAGGGGCATTAAACAAGGCATTGAGAATGTCGATTGCTAAATGCCTTTACCACAGAGCCACAGAGTCACAGAGAGCAAAGCAGAGATGATAAAAAATTGTTTTTTTTTTACATCTAAGCCAAGTAATTTTAGTGTCTTAGCGCAGTGTTTCAGTGCCTCTGTGTTTCATCAATTGGCTTGCAATTACTTTGTCACCTTCGCGAGCAATTGGGCCAAGCCGTCGGTGATGACTTGGTCCCAGCCCATTTTATCCACCAACTTGGTGCCGGAGGTGATGAGTTTTTTGCGTTGTGCGTCGGTTTGTGGCGTATCAGCAAGGAGCAACTTGGCGATGCGTTTGGCTTCTTTGAGTTCAACTTTTTCGCGATCTGCTGCGGTGATTTTGAGCAGTTCCTTAATGGACTTGCTGCCACCGGGGAGGGTGTACTTGCCGACGATGACGTTGGGGACAGTTTTACCTTTGGTGGTATGTCGGACAAAGCCTTCACAGCCGCAGGCGTCGGAAATTACGCAGATCGCGCCACATGCCAGTGGTTCAAGCGGACTGATGCCAAACGGTTCGTAGTCCGCTGCACCAAATTCCACATCCACTGCAATGCGAAGACCGGACATGTCCAATTCTTCATGACAGTAGGGTCCGACAAGATCCGGTCCCCAGCCAAATTGATTGACGAGGACGACCTTGACATTTTTATGATTCAAGTTGAACTCAGCAGCATCGTTGGCAAGCTCGACTTCCGGCCCGCAGAGGTCGGGGTAGCCAGCCTTGTGATGCAGCGGCCAGCCGTAGCTCTTGCACATGTGTTCGACATCTGCCTTGGAACGTGTGCCGCCTGCAGAAGTCAGAATGTACAGGACTGCTTTTTTGTCCTGCTTGCCAAGTGATGCATCCATTTCATGACAGACTTGAAGGTCGCGCCAGATGGCTTTGGAGATCACCGGGCGGGCGACGTGCGTCATGAGAATGTCAGGTGTAAAGCCCAGAAGCTTGTGACTGAATTCCTGAAGGTGACCGCGCATGGTGTTCTTGAGTTTGATGTCGACTTGATGCGTTGGCAAGCCGTTGTAGACCAGCGTCACATCCTTGTCATCAAAGTCGCTTGAGAGGAATTTGATTTCATCACGGGTCCGGTCGCCCACTGCGATGATGCCATCAAGCAGGTGAGTTCGTTTGACCAGGGCATGGCGCATCATGTCATCAAGGTTGCCAAAGACTTCTTCGACATACTTGCCTTTGGCCTGTGCGGTGTCGAGCACGCTGTAGAACATGGTGTCATGTCCGGGGTGGTCTTCGCAAAGTCTCCGAGCCGTTGGACACTCATGGGCATGATAAATGGTACGGAACTTGTCGCCGCCATCCATGATGGATTTAAGTGCTGCGGGCATGCCCATGAATTCATGGGAGAACAGAACGCAGGGGAAGTCTTCATCCTTGAGTAGTGCATGCAGGGCATAATATGCAGGCTCAGCAAGACGGACATATTCTTCGTAATCCCAACCGGATTGGTATCGGGCGCTGTCTAAGCCAAACTCTTCCCAGAGACGTGCTTTGAAGGCATTGTTACGTGCTTCGTTGACATGCGAGACATCAATAAGCAGGACTTCAGCGTTACCACTGCGGCCTTGTGACGGCTGGTCATATTTACGCGTGCCGTAGGCAAATGACACGTCAAAGGCCCACTCGATGGGTTGGAATTTATCTGCCAGCCCCAGTTCGTCGATGCCGTCGACACTGGAGTAAAGAACCTTGCCCATTTCACCAAGACGCAGGTTGGGATTGGGGACATGGACATGTCCTCCCATGGGGCCGATGAGAATGGATCGGTCAACACGTGACTTGTATTCCGGGCTGATCATCAGTCCTTCGAGCACGGTTCCAATGCCACCGATTTGTTCGACAGCTTCATGGGTCACATGCGCGAGAGTATAGCCTTTACCGGAAGTCGGCTTGGACACCTTGGCTTTGCTTGTGGTTTTCCGGGTTGTGGATTGACTTGCTTTTTTGCCAGCCGATTTTTTGGATGCTGACTTTTTACTGACGGTTGACTTGGCCATAATCGAGTCCGTTCTTTTTGGTTTGGATTATCCCGGTGGCAGATCGCCCGGGTCGATTGCAGGTGGATTGGCTTGTGGTGAGACAGCCGCCTTGGCTTTGGCTTTGCGGGCCGAAGTTGCATTACCGCGAGACATGGCAATGACACCAGTTCGTGCCATTTCGATGATGCCATAGGGCTTGATCATGTCGATGAAGCCTTCGATTTTTTCTTCGGTGCCTGACATCTTGATCATCACCTGGTCACTGCTCACGTCCACGATTTGGGCGCGGAAGATGTTGGCCAATTCGATGATTTCAGTGCGGTGTTGGATGGGACTGTTTTCACCCACCGTACTCACCTGCACCAGCATCAAGTCACGTTCGACAAAGGCAGCATCGAGATAGTCGACGATGCGAACCACAGCCACGAGTTTTTGAAGTTGTTTGCGAACCTGCTCAAGCGTGGCATCATCACCATTGACGACGATGGTCATTCGCGAAAGTTCAGGATTTTCTGTTCGGCCGACAACCAGCGAATCAATATTGAATCCGCGGGCGGCAAACATGGAGGCAACATGCGCTAACACGCCTGGTTCATTGGTGACCAGGGCGGCAATCACGTGACGATAAAGTTGAGATTCGTTTGTGCTCATAGTCGACATAGGATAACAGGTGGGATTTCGAATTTCGAATTTCAGATTTCGAATTTTTTAATTACTAACCTTTTAGCGGTTTTGTTCAACTTGTATCTGAGGGGGAACAGGCAATATTCCCAACCTCTTTGAGTGCTAAACCGCAAGCGGTTTGAAAAAAGAACAAATCAAAAATCCGAAATTCGAAATCTCTGCGTCCCTGCGGTATCATCAACAGCTTAGTTTGACTCCCGCAACCCACAGGAACCCAAGCATGTCGGCCAACAGCCCCGCACAAGCCTATTTCCGTGATATTTACGAGACCGTGAAGAGCATCGCCATCGGCATGCGCATTACGCTCAAATACTGCTTCTCCAAAACAGTGACAGTGCAGTATCCCTATGAAAAAATCGCGTTTGCTCCCAGATATCGTGGTATCCATGAGTTTGAAGCAGACAAGTGCATTGCCTGCGATGCCTGCGCCAAGGCTTGCCCGGTGGACTGCATCTATATCGAGAAGTCCGCCCCGCGTAAGGTCGATAAAGCGACCGGCAAGGCGATCGGTGGCGAACTGCTGCGTTATGCCATCGACTATCAAAAGTGCATGTTCTGCGGACTATGCACCGAACCATGCCCTACGGATTGTATCCATATGGGTAAGAATCACGATCTCTCCAGCTACAGCCGTGAGGAGATGGTGGTGGAGTTTGCAGAGCTTCACAAGAAGACCGGCCAACTCACCCCCATGCCACTTTGGGCAGAACGCAATGCGGATACGATCCCCTGGGTTGCTACTGAAAAAGCCCGTATTGAACGTGGCGAATCCGCAACACATGAGGCAGACATTCCTTCTGTCTAAAAAAGGTTGCAAAAACTTGGCAGTCGGTTTGACAAACGCTCATCAAATGCTAAATTACCCAACTCGCTGACGCATGCGTCAGAGCCAACGGCTAGATAGCTCAGTTGGTAGAGCACGGCATTGAAAATGCCGGTGTCCCCGGTTCAAGTCCGGGTCTAGCCATAAACGCTTCACCAAACGGTGGAGCGTTTTTTTTATGCGCTTATTAACCATTGTGCCTGCTGATTGATTGGGATGTTCAACGCTTTGAACTTCATGATCTGAGTTATTAGATAAAACTTTTCACACCCAAGCCGCCAGATGAGCTTGGCGAATCTGACGGGTCGAATATCGAAAATGATCATTTACCCGTCAGATTCGTCCACAAAATTGGACTCATCTGACGGCTTGTATCTTAAATGTGATATCCACGCTGTCCGTAACAATTCATGTGGGTGAATTAATTTTGTACAAATTTATTGATTTGTTCAAAACGCGTTCGTATGATTCCAAAGCATATTGGAATCTATCCAGCATCAGGAAGCTCATCGTGTCCCAATCGCTTTCATCCACAACTTCCAAGTCCGTCAGTAAATCACAACGTAAAAGCAAGATGATTGCGGACTTGGTGATTGAGATGAGTTGGCTTTTATCTCAGCCGCCGACCTGTATTGGTGCAAGAATCCGGCCAGAGGAGGAGTTGGCCAACGACTTGGGCGTCACGAGGCGACAGGTGCGTGAAGCGATCAAGGTGTTCACTGAAAAGGGCGTACTTGTGCGTCGACAGGGCAGTGGTACCTACGTCCGCCGAGTCCACAGTCATCCCGCAGGGCAGGAATCCAAGACGTTTGGATTGACTCATGAGCAGTTGTTTTTGGATCTGCATACACATGTCGTGGGAACGCAACTCAATCCCGGGCTGGTTGGCAAGTCCACACGTAGCCTGCGCATCGGTTTGTGGTCGGATTGGCAACTCTCCCCGCCACACTCGACAACGCATTTTGTGCTGTCGATGTTCATGCGTCATGCTCAGTTGGCAGGTCACACCATGACCGTTCATACGCAGGTTGCCAGTTGCCGTGAAGCGTTGCCCGTTGAGGAGATGGCCAGGCAGCTTGAAAATGCCAGCGATGACGGTTTTCTTGTCGGAGCGCAATATGCTGACACGTTTTTAAAAGCACGTGAGTTGTCCGGCTCGGATTGCCCGTATTACTTTCACATCATGGGCAGTGGCGATTTTGATTTACATCCTGCGGTCTATGTCGATACTGCCAAGGCGTGTGAAAATGCATTGAATCGTTTTGTCGGACAGGGCTATCAACGCATCGGCACCATTGCGATGGCAAAGTCCGATCAATGTGATTTGGAACATCACATCCATCGTGGCATCATGCTGAGAAACCAACTCGAAGATTCGTTGTGGAGCTACAGTCAGAACATGGATGTGGCCTCGGGCATGGGGGCATTTCGTAACTTACTCAAAAAAGCCGATGGCAACCTCGATGCGATTTATGTCGCAAACGATATGGTGCTCGTCGGTGTTGTCGAAGCGATGCAGCTTGAAGGTCTCATTCCCGGCAAGGACATCGCAGTTATCACCTTGGGGAATCGTGGCTATGTCTTGCCCGGTGAATACCAATGGTCAGTGATGGAATTTGATCCTGAAATGTTTGCGTCCGTGACCATTCGCCAACTCTGTCACCACATCGAATACCCGGAAATGTTTCCTGCCACGATGGCGATTCAGGCAGCATTTCAAACAGGCAATACACATCTGATTCATCGCTAGTTTTCAGTCGTGAATATCAATGAAATGAATCCATGGAGAGACATAATGACAGCTCGATATCTAAGAACCAAATTTGCATTCACACTCATTGAATTACTTGTTGTGATATCCATCATCGCCATTTTGGTGGGGATACTTTTACCCGCATTGGCGTCGGCACGTGAACAGGCCAAGGCCACGCAATGCCAATCACAACTCCGACAGATCGGCCTGACGCAAATGATGTATGTGCAGAACAACAAGGACTATTTCAGCGTGGTTCAAGTCTCCGGCGGTGGGGCGAACCAAACATGGGTTGCAAAGCTCCGACCATATCTTGGCAATGACGGGGAGGCTCAGACGTGGGCGGAAATTGGGGGTAACATGCAACTCGTCTGCCCATCACACCCGGCACTTTCAATTTTGTCTAACCAGATTTGGCCCAACTACGGTATGTCATTTCGCCTTGGCCCGGGCCCGTATCCCTACGCAACCAACTGGGTGCGCGTTGATCAAATGCCCATGCATGGCAAGACGTTGATGTTCACCGAAGCAGGATTTAATAATTCGACAACGCTTTTTAACGCAGCACCCTGGGAAACCTTTAAATCCAGTTATGTCGGGGCAGCATATGGTTCAGGTGGCGTCTACAAACCAGGCATCCATCAACGCAGTTACAACAACATCGTCTTCATCGACGGACATGTCCAAACTTTTGCAGATATCGCTCGTGTGAATCAAACCCCATGGAAACTCACCGATGGTGACCCACAAAGTCTCTGGTCACCCGGCGCCAAAGCCAATCCGGTTTGGTAACCAATATTTTGTTTGCACCCATATTTATCCAATCAAATTTTTGAGGATCGTCACCCATGCATCACCTTTTCAAAACCAGCATCATCTTGTCACTACTTGTGAGTGTCATTGCTACGGCGCAACCAACAGAGCAGTGGCCGTTTGATCGCACGCCGTTAACTGAACTGCACAAGTCCAAAAAGAAAGTGTTCGCTCATTATTTTTCTCCATTTCCGATTTCAATTGATAACAAGAATCCAGAAGCCGACTATTATCAAAACGGATTCATGACCGATACCGGTGAACGCAACAAACACCTTAAATATGGGGGTTATATCCGCCAACGTCCACTGCCTCGACTGCCTCGGATGGAGCAGGACTGGCGTGCGTCTGACATGCTTGAAGAAGTGCGCATGGCATCGGAGTTGGGGATCGACGGTTTTAGCTTTGACATGCTTTCGACACCTGGACAAGGCAAGCATTGGAACAAATTGTTGATGATGCTTGATGTCGTGAAGGATGTTGATAACGGATTTAAAATTTTGCTCATGCCCGACATGATGGCGGGGTTCCGAAGTAAGCCAGAGGAACTTGTCCCAGCGATTATTGAATTGGCCAATCATCCAGCATGTTTCCGCACGGATGATGGTCGACTGGTGGTCGCACCCTACAACGGTCAACAACAAAAGCCAGAATACTGGGCCAATGTCCGTTCACAACTCAAAGCACAAGGTGTCGAGATTTCACTGTGGCTGACCTTCCAGGGTTGGTGGAAGTATATGGATGATTATGCACCGGTGATGGACGGCTTTGCCGACTGGGGGACAAGCACGTTTGACGAACAACACAATTGGCGACGCAAAGCTTTAGTCGAGCATGACCGCAAAGGTAAACCCTTTATGGCTCCGGTGAGGCCACAGGATTTTCGTCCCAAGAATTTCCATGGCTCGGAATCCAGAAACACTGCACTCTTCCGTGAAATGTGGCATACCGCAATCGACCACGCACAATGGGTTCAACTCGTCACCTGGAGTGACTACTCCGAAGGTTCGGAAATCGCGCCTTCCACAGCAACCCGTCACGCGTTCTATGATCTGTCTGCGTTCTATACCAGTTGGTTTAAGACCGGCAAGCAGCCCGAAATTGTCCGTGACGCGATTTACTATTTCCATCGTGTCCAGCCAACCACTGCAAGTGCGTCATCCCCCAACCAGACCAAGCCGTTTAGTGTCAAAGGTAAGGCATTTAACGAGATTGAACTGCTCGGATTCCTTACGCAGCCTGGAACCTTGGAAATCACCATTGATGGCAAGACCCACCGCAAGGATGTGGATGCAGGTATCCAAAGCTTTACCATTCCATTGACGCTTGGCACGCCAACCTTCCGACTTGTACGTGATGGTAAGACCGTGATCCAAAAGCAGGGGGCATGGCCGATCACCGACCAGATTGAGTACAGCAATCTGCTGGTTCATGCTGATGGTGGGACAGCTGCCGTTGAACGGGACTATTCCAAACCAGTCGCATTTAAAACCGAAATTCAACTTGGCAAACTGATCAAACCGGTGACGGCTTATGACAAAACCAGCTTTAATAAAGTCGATGGTGATCCTGCTGTCATCATGCTTCCCACCGAGGAGTCCGACAAGGCTTTGCAGGTCGAAGATGGCAAAGGGGGTTTCACCTTCACCATGGGGCCAGGCAACAGTCACAAGGGCGGACGCTTGGAATTTGGAGAGCAACTTAAATTACAGGATGGCCAGGAAGCCGTCTTTCACGTCAAGCGTCTGGAGATGGAAGATGGTGGGGGTTGGGTTGCGTTCTTTTTGACCATCAAGGGAGAGCGTGGCTCGCTGAACATCACACCCCGTAAACCCAATCAGACTTACGTCTCATCGTCACTGCCCAAGTTCAAAGTTGAGCGTGGCAACTTCGATGTCGAGTACCCGGCTGTCTATCGTATCCGCAAAGTGGGTGGCGAAATTCAGTTTGTCTACAACAACGATGTCTTCTTCACGGCGGATGCTCAGAAGGCTCAAGGCCTGGATCAAATCCAGATTTTCCTGGGCTCGCAAAAACCGCAAGCCAAGGCTCTGCTGGAAATCTCATCGATTGAGTTGCGTCAGGTCAAGTAACGCCAGAACCTGCAGACAGACCAATCCCAACAGGCACAGGCCTCAAACCTGTGTCTGTTTTTTGCATGGTTGCTTATGTGTTATCAGACGTGAAATCTATGACAGATGGCTTGGAAGACTGAGTATGTTTACGTATAAAGAATGAAGAGTCTGGAATTGATCTTAAGGTTACCCTTACCATTGCCGATAAACATTTATTATCAATCCTGATGCTGAAATTTTCGTTTTAAGTGTCTTTTAAAAATGATATTGCAGCCAAGTCGACTGGTGTGTGATGCCTTTGGCCATGAGTTATTTTCAGACGCTTGCTTTACAAAAGACGATTACTCTGAATAGAATAGATCAAGTTGTTTTGCATGTTGTTTGTGTGTGAAACATCCGCCTGCCTTCCACGTCCTTACCGGCTTGCGTGGAGCGTGGCCAGAGAGAGAACCGGTAAGGTATTCAAAGAAAGTAAGACCACTGCGCGATGCTCAGTGGCCGGGGTTGTACAACTGTGGATCCAAAACGCATATTTGAACTCAAACACGAGGGCTCCAAAGTCCAGTGTCAGTTCCTCATCGAGCATCTAATCGCTCGTACGGATCTGGACACGCTGTTTAATTATCTCAACCAACTCGTCAAAGAACAGGAAGAGATTGAACTGACGCTTGATTTTGCTCATGTGACCAATATTTCGTCGGTCTTCATCGGCGAGTTGATGGCTTTGGCCAGTCGCGCGCATTCCGTTGAAGGAACAGTCGAACTGATCAACGTCAACGATCAGGTCTACGAAATCCTCGTGCTGACCTACATCGACAAGCACATTCCCATCAAACGCTGTGTGAACCGACACAAGAACCCGGTGAGCAAATTAGCAGCCAAACGTGCCAAGTCTCAGCAGGGCAACATGCTCAAGAAGATCAAGTCATTGGCGCTAAAGCCTTTTGGCTCGTGATCAGGTTCACGTTTGATTATTCAAGCTCTTTGGCTTGGAGTTGGATCATAGTGACCGTTTGAGATTGATCCCCTACAATACACCCATGACTTTAGGTATCACATTTTTAGGCACCGGCACCAGCAGTGGTGTGCCGATGATTGGGTGTCAATGTGACGTATGCACCAGTGATGATCCGCGCGACAATCGGACGCGACCGAGTGTGATTATTCATGCGACCGATCCGAATGCACCCGATGGGCAGCGTCGATGGATCATTGATACCGGGCCGGATCTTCGCACGCAGATTATCCGTGCTGACATTCATCGGATTGATGGCGTGCTTTATACCCATGAACATGCCGATCACGTGTTTGGACTTGATGATCTGAGGCGGTTTAACGCCGTGATGGATCAGGCGATTGATATCCATGCCGAGCCTGCCACGATGGATGTGATCAAGACCACGTTCCAATACATTTTTCAAAAGCACAACAATCCCAACAAGACCTTTGTCGCGGATTTGATCCCTTGGAAGCTTGAAGCCTATAAGCCTCTTGAGTTGCATGGGGTGACTTTCACACCGTTGCGTTTAATGCATGGCAGGCATCCGATTCTTGGCTTTCGAGTGGACTACACGTCGCATGAAGGCGAGGTGCAGTCCCTTGCGTACTGCACGGATGTGTCTACGATCCCGCCGGAGACTTATCCTTATCTTGAGGGTTTGGATATTCTCGTGCTTGATGGGCTTCGATATCGTCATCACCCCACGCATATGACCATTGACCAGGCGTTGGAGCAGTTTGATCACATCAAACCCAGGCAGGGTTTTCTGACGCATATGGCTCATGAGATCAAGCATGCCGAGGTTGATCCACAATTACCTGATGGTATTCACTTGGCTTACGATCAACTGACGGTATACTGCAAGCAGGGGAGTGAGCCCAAGGGGAAAGAAAGTTCGACGCATGTTCAACCTGCAAATCCAGCGACTTAATCGTCTGCCGATCAATCGCCTTGAAGTGTGGCAAGGTGGGGTGATGCCCGTTGGCATGTTCAACGGCGAAGATATCCCCGATCCGATTGCTGCCTTTAAAGTCAGCCCGTATCAAGGGCCTTACGTGGGCTATTGGCTTTCGCTGCAATCAGCACACAGTTACACCAGCAGTCCCGAAGCCCCGCATGTTGATCCATGTATCGCCGCGATCAATGCTTTGGTTCAATTTGCCTGTGATGCAGAGTTGGCCGGTAACCGTCCGGGTAAGGTAGTGGTCAGTGACAAGAAGATTGCTGAGTACCTTGAACCCTTGTTGGCTGATGCCGAGATTGAGGTTGAGCTTGCCGATGAGATGCAGATGGTCGAAGCGCTCTTGCCGTTGATGGGGATGAACACCCTTGATGAAGTGCTCGATTCAATGGCATCACAGATGCAGGAAGTGGTGGACATGCAGACGCTCGTGCCACCTGCGGTGACCGGCTACAAGGTGACGCACCAACATCTGGCCCGTTTTTCCGAAGCAGCTTTGGCGTTTTATGAAGCGCGGCCATGGGAAAAAATCGACAGTCTGTATCTGATCCGCATTGACGATCCGCGAGCTCCCAGGCGTTTGAAGTATGCGGTGATGGTGCTTGATGGTGAAAATGAACCAGGTCTTACGCTCTTTAGCAGTCGTAAGCAATACCAGTCATATTTGCTTCAGGAAGACATTGAAACATGGGGTGCCAATGGCGATTGTTGGCAGATGACCTATGAGCCTCAGCAGCGCGTGCCCGCGGGTGACCAAACGGCGTGGCAGTTGTACGGTTGGCCGTTACCGCATCCCAATGCGTACCCGTTTGTGATCAAACTCGACCCCACGGGCACGTTCACTCGCCCGTCTGAATCGATCCTTGTTTATCTCGAAGGCTTGCTGCGAGCTTTAGCGACCGTGGATCTCAAAGCCATCCAGTCCGAGCCTCAGACCTTGGATGTGAGTACCTTTGCCGGCCAGGTTTCATATACATTAAGTCTGCACGATCAATCCGAGAACATCCCCGTGGATACCTCCAATGATGGCGTGTTACGTATGGCTGATTATCTGTCTGACGATTGATGTGTTTCTGATTGAAATCGCAGGCATTGAATCGATCTATTGATATAAAAAAAGCATCCGTTGACATGATCTGCCAACGGATGCATTTGTATTGAATAGTTGATATGGGTCAGATTTTAAATTGGCCGACTAGCGTACGCAGTTGTTCAGATTTTTCTGATAACTGGTTCGCTGCCATCGCTGCTTGTTCGGCACCCTCAGCACTTTGACGGGTGACGGCATTGATACTGTCCACATTCTGACTGATGATCTGACTGGTCGAAGATTGCTCTTCACTGGATGCAGCGATGGATTGGATCAGGCGTGCTACTTTATCCGAACCTTCGACAATTGCATTAAGTGACTGTCCAGCTTCTTCAGCAAGGTGGACGCCTTCTTCGACACGTTGGGTGCCTTCGTTCATTCGCTCGACAGCCGTATCCGTTTCAGTCTGAATGGCATTGATGGATTGAGCGACTTCCTTGGTTGCGGTGGTGGTGCGTTCAGCAAGCTTGCGCACTTCGTCAGCAACCACAGCAAAGCCTCGACCATGTTCGCCAGCGCGTGCCGCTTCAATGGCAGCATTTAGTGCAAGCAGGTTGGTCTGGTCAGCAATGTCGTTAATCACACTGATAATCTGGCCGATTTGTTCACCACGTTTACCCAACTCAAAAATGGCCTTCGCCGATTCATTGACGACCGTTGAGATTGCTTTGATACCTTCGACGGTATTGGTCACCGTGGTGCCACCGGTTTGAGCTTGTGCACCTGCTTCGTCAGCCGCTTGAGCCGCGCCAGATGACATCTGTGCGACATGAGTGACTGTGGAGGACATTTGTTCAACTGCTGCTGCCACTTCGGTGGCGCGACGGGATTGGTCGTTCATGCCGTCTGCCATTTCCGTGGCTGTGGCTGCCATTTGTCCTGAAGCCGCTGCGACATCAGTTGCGACTGTCGATACATCCTTAATCAGCGAATGGATTTTGCTGACAAAGGTGTTAAAACCCTTTGCCAATTGCCCCAATTCATCTTTACGTGATTCATCCACACGCTGAGTCAGATCACCTTCCCCCGAAGCAATATCGTTAAGTCGATCGGCAACGTGACGAATAGCTTTGACGATGGAACGAACCACCAGCATGATCACGACAGTCAAGGAAATGACCACCAACAGTGAAATGATTGCAAGCTGAATTCCGACTTTCATCGCAGCGGCGTAGATCACATCGACATCACATGTTTCAGCAAACAACCAGCCGGTGCGCTTGCTTGTGTCTGTAATGGCCATCTTGTTAATGCCGTTGAGTTGGTAGTTAATGAATTCGTTGTTGGTTGTGTAAAAGCTTTCACCAAATGCTTGTTCTTTGAGATTGCCTTTGCCGCGTTGATCGGCATCAGGATGGCTGATATACAGCCCTGTTTTATCAGTCATCAAGACGTACTGTGATTTGTCCTGGTTCTCTGAGTTACCAAAGATTTTGTCAATGGAATTGATATCAATTGAACCGACCAGGACACCGATGGTCTTCTTTTCTTTGATCACTGGCGTAGCGAACATGACGCATTGCTTGCCGGTTGATTTACTGGTGAGTACATCGGTAATAGCTGGTTTGCCGGTTGCCATGACTTGTTGAAAATAGCCTCGTTTGGCGACGTTGACACGTTTAGAGACTGCTGATTCGGCGTAGGTTTTGGCATCAAAGGCAGCGACCGTTTGGCCGGTGGTGTCAACCAATAGCAGCACAAGATAGTAGTCGTAATTTTCTCGCAGTCGATACAGTTCACCACAGGCACCATCACGGGCGGCTTCAGCAAGATAGCCATCTCCTAATGCTTCATGAAAGACCTCTGAGCCTGCCCAGTGATTCATGTCCTGAAGTCTGCCTTCGATCCACGCATCAAGTCTCACCACTGAACGTGACAGATCATGAGTCATGGCAATAGTGGCTTTGTGGATGATTTCTTCTGATGCACTTCGATAGGCTACTGTGACTACAATTCCCATTCCCAGAATGACAACGCTGACGATGGGTAACAACAGACGGGTTTGAATACTTGCACGAAATGACGGGATTTTAAGCTTGAATTTCATGATATTGACCTGTTCCCCTTAGGAAATGAAGTTTGTTAGATATGGATCAAATTATTTAACAAGAATTTTTGCTGTTTTGATCAAGCTATAAGGGACTTTTGCTTTAAGGTTTTGAGCGGTTTTGAGATTGATCATCACGATACCTTGATTGGTACGGCTAATTGGGAACTCGCCTGCCTTCTTGTTTGATGTGATCAATTCGCCAGCCAGTTTGGCTGAAAGAAATCCATGTTCGCGTCCGTCTTCAGCGATACCACAAAGCGCACCGTCTTGAACACCAAAAGTCAGTAATGACAGTACCGGAATCTTGCTGTGGGTGATGGTCCAATCCATTACTTCTTTGGGAGGCATACTCTGGGCGGCGTCGGCAGATTGTTTGACTGTGTGATAGTTGAACATGATGATCGCATCAGCCGAGTCCTGTGCCTTGGTGATGGCCGCTTTCCACTGGTCAAATGTTGAGGGATTCTGGTAGTCAACAACAGGCAGGGGAGTCTTGATGGTTTTGCAGAATTTCTGAGTATTGACCGACGTAATCGAATCATCGCAAATCATGATGACGTTTTTAGCTGCCGGGTAAATCTTCTGGAACAGTCCAATGGATTGTGCAAAATGCGGGCGTTCAATAATGCCTGTGACATTATCTGCGGGGAAACCATAGTCCGCGGGATCAGCATTGACACCACAGAAAATCACTTGCGGGGCATCGGGTTTGTTAGCCAGATGCATGGCAAAATATTTCTGCGCATTATCGTCTGCGGTGATCACCACGTCAGGCTTAAAACTCTCAACTTCTTTTATCGCTAATTGGCCTGATTCGACTTTCCAATCTTCACTGGTCTTGCGCTTGGTGTCCATGTAAAAAGTTTTGACTTCGTAGTCGGTACCTTCAAATGCTTTGGCGATACCTGCATCAATATCATCCACCCAGGCATAACCCTGGTGATAGCTTTGAACCACGAGTACTTTGCCACCTGCTTCAACAGGATTAGCAGTCAAGCCCAATAACATGGCAACGGTCAGAATCAGGAATAACGGATAGCGCATTGAATAGCTCCTTGGATTGAAAAGGATCACCACATCAGGTGAATCCATTGGAAAACTATTCGGTCACGTTAAGCAGACGCTTAACTCTTTTTGTGCGTGAATCTGGATTAGAATGAGTGACAATTGATACAAACATCATGATCCGCGAACTTCAATGGCCAATAAGACTCAAGCTCCCAATAACCATCACTTGTGTGTTTCTTTCCAAATGCAGACTTGGTTGCATGCGATTAGAAATGATGTCGATCAGATATCAGAGTCGGTGATGAGTTTGGCCAAGGCAATGCCAGGATCAGGTTGACGCATAAGGTGTTCGCCGATGAGTATCCGATGGACGCCGGCTTTTCTGAGTTTTCTGACATCCTCACCGGTCTTGATTCCCGACTCGCTGACGAGGGTATCGAGATTGTCGATATGCGGTAGCAAATCCAAAGTATGATCCAGATGTGTGACCATCGCTTTAAGGTCACGGTTATTGATCCCAAGAAGGGTAGGCGTCCCCGGTTGATCCGCGATGACGTTTTGGGCGCGGTCGAGATTGGCTGGATCAAAAATTTCCAGCAGACATCCCATCCCCAACTCACCTGTCAGTTTGTGCAAAGCATAAAGTGTCTGATCATCCAGACATTCGGCGATCAGCAGCAAGGCATCGGCTCCAGCGACACGGGCTTCGACCACCTGATACGGGTCAATGATGAAATCCTTACGCATCACCGGTAAGTCAATCGTCTCACTGATTGCTGTGAGATAGTCCAATGAGCCTTGAAAAAATGGCTCGTCCGTCAGGCAGCTAATCGCCGATGCGCCATTGGCTTCATAGGCTTTGGCAATGGCAACCGCATCAAAGTCCGCCCGGATGAGTCCGGCGGAGGGGCTGGCTTTCTTGACTTCCGAAAGGACGCATAATTGGCCAACCGGTTGGGTCATGGCTGCAAAAAAGTCACGTGGCGGTCTGGCAGTGGATAATTGGCCTTGAATCTGCTCAAAACTGACCTTTTTTTGCAGGTCCAATAAATCACGTTGCTTGCGGACAATAATGTTTGCTAAGATGTCAGCCATGTGACTTGAATCCAATGAATTTTGGGGGTCAAAGCGCACATCTTAACAGGTTCATAGCAAGGTGTCAGAGCCGTATTGTGGTGTTGGTTCTGATTGGCTTATGGGCCTGAATTACAAGGTTTTATCGACGACAGGGAAGTATTTTGGCAAAGATTGGTCTGCTATCTGATGCTCATGGACGGGGCCGAATCACTGCGACAGCCGCAGAATTGCTTGTCCAAGAGGGAGCGCGACGCCTGATTTACCTCGGCGATGTGGGAAGCCCTGAAGTCATTGACGCTTTATTGGTTGAACATCCTGACAAACCCGGTCAGACGATCCCGGTGAATCTGGTTTTTGGGAATGTGGACTGGGATGTTGCAGATTTGACTCGTTATGCCAAGGAATTGGGTATACAGGTCGACCATCCTGTTGGTAGAATGGAATTCGACGATGGTAGCGCAATGGTTTATTTCCATGGCGATCAGTCATCGGCATTTGACGGTCCACTGCACGAACAAGTCCGTTATCTCTGTCATGGGCATACACATATGGTCAAAGATGATCGCGTTGGGAAGACCCGGATTATTAATCCTGGCGCACTACACCGCGCCAGTTCCTACACCGTGGCATTGCTTGATACGCAGACAGATCAACTGACATTTTTCCCCATCGACAAAAGCTGCTAAAATGCCCTGGCGGGGTAGAAGCCGGGCAAGCTTGACCAAGCGATAGGATATTTTTTTTCATGCAGTCAATGCAGGACCAAACCATACTTGAAAACCTGACCGTTCGGACATACCACACCAACGATCAGCCTGCTGTCGCTCGTCTTTACACGGATGGGTTACTTGCTGGTCAGATTGCAGCCAACGACACCGGCGCGGATATTGATAATATTCATGAAGCCTATTTCAGCGAAGATGCCAATCACTTCTGGGTCGCAGAAGTCGACGGACAGGTGCGTGGCATGATCGGTTGCTTTCATGAGCAGGATGGACACATGGGGGAAATTCGTCGCCTGCGTGTTGAAAAAGATTGGCAGAATACCAATATCGGCGCTCGACTGCTTGAACACGCCTTGGAACACTGCAAAGTGCACAAGTTCCTCAAAGTTGTTTTAGATACGCAGTTCAACGCAGAATCAGTGGTGGGGCTCTTCGACCGCTTCGGGTTCCAACATACCCGAAGTAAATCCATCCATGGCAAGGAACTCCTTGAGTTCTATCTGGACCTCTACCGCCAGATGAAGGATGAGTGATACCTCACCCGCTTCAAACCTTGGAACGAAGGTTGGTTGCACTCTCTATTTTTTCACACTTTGTGACCTTTTATCATGCCTGACGACACCTTCGACGAAGCTGCCATTTTCCATGAGGGACTACGCTTGTTCAATGAACAGGAATGGTTCGATGCCCATGAAACATGGGAAGATATCTGGGTAATGGCATCAGGTCCCCGGAAGCTGTTTTATCAGGGGTTGATTCAATGTGCTGTCGTGCTTGAGCATGTCCGGCGAGGCAATCCACGTGGTGTGCGTTCGGTTTGGAAAACAGCGCAGAGTAAATTCGTCGACTTGCCGGATGTGTATATGGGCATTGACATCCGCCAACTTTTGAAAGATGAATACCACGCAATCAGGCGGATACTTGATTTGCCGGTCGAACGATTTAATCCACGTTTGGGGCGAGGGCAGGATTTGCCATATGACAGTTTGCATGCACCGACGATTGAGTTGTTGGCTGATCCGTTTGAAGATCAATAGCACCGCGAATGAGCCATCGATCGCATTTTCGTCTTTACCTTGTATTAAAAACCTTTCGATTTGTATCACTTGCAGGTGTATAAAAGGTGTGTTGTGATACAGAAAGTTGGGTAAGTGTATGAAAAATCCTGCAAACAAAAATTAACGGATACAAACGCTTGCATCATCCGTAAAAAACCTTCATAATCCTTTGCTCACATCAAGCAGACTCGGGTACATCGTCTGCTTGGAGCCCCCAACGACAGTTCTGAACAGTAAACATTTTGACTAATACAAAAATGTGGTTCGGCACAACGGGTAGGCCTTGTCAATCATCAAGGCAATGAGTAGTTGCGAAGACGGAATACTGAATTGTAAAACTGATTGAGACCATTTTGATGAAACCAAAGTACGGTATCGTTTGTCTTTTGGGCATTGTTCTGGTTAGCTTGGCAGCTTGCTCCAGAAAAGCTGCTGAATTATCAGAAGCGGAATTGAACGAGGCCTTTGAGAGAGCGACAGAAGAACTCGTCTGTTTCAACTTTCCCGTCAGCTACCAAATGTTCGGCGAATTGCTTGAGTCAATGCCCAGCGATCACCCGCAATATTTCAAATCTCTTTACGCTCGTGCAACCTGTGCTCAACACATTACGCCACCGACCGAGGCTTTGAGTGTTGAAGCGATTGAATTGTTCCAGAAAATTGTCGACGGATGTCCTGATAAGCAACTTGTCGGTCGCGCTCTGATTAATCTTGGGCGTATTGCCGAACTGCGTGATTATCCGGGTGACGAAGTTGACATGGATAAGGCTCGGGTTTTTTACCAAAAGGTCATAGACGCATATCCCGATCAGGAGTTGGCTGATGAAGCCATGCTCTGGAATGCTGGCACATACATTCAAGTGGTCGATGATCCACAAACGATTCGTCAAGGTGTGGAGCTTCTTGAACAGTGGTTGGTCAAGCGTCCGGACAATGTCTTCGCTTCGCCGATGTTGACCTACATGGGGTCGACATATCAACTGGACCTCAACGAACCAGCCAAGGCACTTGCCTGTTACATCAAGGCTGACGAGATCGGCTTGCCAGCGGAGTCGCAGATCAGTGCGTTTTACTGGCGTATGGCGATGCTTGCTGAAAAGATCCCAAGTGAGCTTGATACCAGTGTGCTTTACTATCAAAAAATTATCCGTATTACACCGACAAGTGGTCGTGCCTTTGAATCACAGTTGGCGTTGGAACGTTTGGCTAAAGCGAACCCGGGTAAGAATATTCAGGTTCCGAAAATCAATCTCTATCAGATTGGGGAATGAGACGTGAAGAAACTTCCTCTAAACTTTCTCGGCGTAGGATTGCTGCTTGTCGTCTTTGGATTGAGTCTGGCGCAGGTTCTTTCCAACAGCTTCAATGCTGGCGAGTTCAACAAATTCAGTGGCGCGGATGGCAAGAAGATCATCCGCATCGCTCACTGGCAGCTTGAACCAGGCTACCGCGTTGCCATGGACAAGATGATCGCCAGTTACAACGCTTTGCCCAAGGTCAAAGAAGCCAACGTGACGGTGGTGCAGATGCCGGTGACCGAAAAGGTCTATGGCCAGTGGCTCAACGTTCACCTGATGAGTGGCACGGCACCGGACATCTGCGAAAAAGGTTTCGCCAAGATGGCCAGTGGTGATTACATCGCTCGTTATTTTGAGCCGATGGGCGATTTTGTCGCGCAGCCCAATCCCTACAATGCTCCGGAATATCTTCCTGAGAATATTAACCCGGAACTTGCCAAGATCCTTGCTGAAAAACCCTGGCGTGAAACGTTCAACGACGGGATGCGGGGCGGTTGGGATGACAAGCTTCAAAACCACTATGCCGTGCCAACGAGTTTCTTTGGTGCCATTCGACTTTATTACAACATCACCCTCATCACCGAAGCCAAGCAACTCATTCGCAAAGAGTTGACCAAGCCCAAGTATGACAGTTGGATGAGTGATCGCGTTGATGGTGGATTCGTACAGGTTAATGATGGGTTAAAGGCATGGGCACAAACTGACAGTCCGCCGGACACCCTGGGGCGATTGCTTCTTTGCTCCTCGGCATTACGTCACATTGCCAAACTCAAAAATCAGCACAAGCTCGTTCCCATTGCAGGTAGCAGTTACAGTCAGAACATGTTTGCTGATGCCTACAAGATCCCCTTTACCAGTACCTATTCCGAGGATTTGGATCTGGATGTGAACTCGACAGTCACGGCTGTTGAAACCTATGCAGGCTGGGAACGCGGCATATGGGGATTCGATCAGGAACGCATTAAAGCTTACTACCAGTGTATCGAAGAAGTCTGCAAGGAATTTCCTCCGGGCTTTTTGGCACTGGGACGTGATCAGGCGATCAATCGCTTTGTGCTTGGGCAGGCCGCAATGGTCGCTTCTGGAGCCTGGGATGCCAACGGTATCATCAAAGGCGCTCAGGGACACAGTGATAAGTCAGAAAACTTCGAAGTCGGCATCATCCCATTCCCCTTGCCAGCCAAGGATGAGAAGTGGGGCGAGTTCATTACCTATCCGGGCAATGAAGCTCAAGCGACTGCGGGGGCCCCATACTCAATTTTCCAGCGTTCACAGAACGTGGACTGGGCGGTGGACTTTCTGCGATACATGAGCAGCTTCAAGGTCAATCAGCAGTTCAACCGTGATGCCGGCTGGATTCCGGTGATCATGGGCACCAGTCCGACGGACCTGATGAAGCCGTTCTCACCCAATCCTTACGGCTTATCCAAGAGTGCGGGTATGAACTTTTTCCCCGGTTCAACCAACATCCGCACCATCTATGAAGGCCAGCTCTGGTTGTATATGTCCGGCGATACGGATTATGAAACTTTCAGTCAGCGCGTGGTCGCTGGCTTGGAAAATGAAAACAACGGCACCAAGCGTTTGTGGTATGCCGAGTGGGAAAAATCTCGCAATAACCACCGCAACAATGAACGCATGCTCGCAACTCAGAAAATCCGCGAGATGTTCCAAGGCGACCAGTCTGCAAAAGACAAGTTCGTTCGCGGCGTATACAAAGTGGTGTCCGCCAACAATGGCAATGGACTTCGATCCCAGTGGTCACAAATTCATACTGAAGAACCGTTCCCGAAATATTAAAAAGTTCACGCTATGACCCAAACCGCAATCAAAACAACTCCAACGGCTCCTGGTTCGAGTAACAGTAAATTTACCCTCCCGCGGATACTCGCGCGGGTGAAAACTGTTTCCTTACTGTATCTGCTGATGTTCCCCACGATCGTGAGTATGCTAGTCTTTAGCTACTATCCAAAACTCGATGTGGTCATCAAAGCGTTTTACCGTTGGGAACCTGGGCAGATTGAAGAGTTCATCGGACTCAAAAACTTTCAGGATGCTTTGGCTGACCCACTGTTCTGGAATTCATTCCAACTGGTCGTGATTCTGCTGGTAGCCAACCTTATCAAAATGTGGCCCGGTATCATTACTGCTATCGCATTGCATCGTCTGGCCTCGGATCGCTGGCGTTATATTTTCCAAGTGGCTTTCGTGATTCCCATGGTCATTCCCGGCCTGGTTTGGTTGCTGATCTGGAAGAGTTTCTATGAGCCGGACTTTGGTATTCTCAACCGCTTTTTGACTCTCACCGGCGGGATGGATTTACTTAGTTGGCTCGATGGCACCAAGGAGCTGCCAGGTGTGATGCCCAACATCGCAACGAGCCTGGCACCCATCATCAACGGCCCGGTCACGACACTGTTTTCAAGTGTCTGGGGCATGCTGACTTTTGGTGCGGTGGTGATGACCTGTGCTGCACGAAGTGTTGAACCCATAGCGAATCTTCGTCGTGCGGTGTTAACCGTGGGGCTGGCTGTTTGCACCTACTTGTTAGTCAAAACAAATGTGCAAGGCAACAGCATGGGAGCTATCCTCGCATTTGTGGGTGTTGTGTTGTTTGTCATCAGCATTGCCCGCAGTTCCGGCCCGTCATGGCTGCTGTGGTGTTTGTGGATGCTTGCTGGGATTTGGACCTGTCAGGAACGGTTGTATATGTTGCCGGTCTTGGTGTTGGTTGCTGAAGTGTTGAACTTTGCGGTTCGCAAAATGACGAACACGATCGCTGCCAAGGATATTGTCAAATGGGTTGGCTTAGCGTCGGTGATCATCGGCTGCCTGTTTGTTGCCTTTGGGAAGATATGGGTGACCTCCACCGGTCAGTTCGAATTTGGCTCACCTGCATGGTTAGGTAACAAAGACTTGGTTCTGCCTGCGATTATCTTCTGGGGTTTCCCCTGGGTTGGTACGGTGGGGGTGCTTATCTACCTTTCTGGCTTGCAGCAGATTTCCACGGATGTCTACGAAGCAGCGGAACTCGATGGCGTGGGGCCGATCCGTCGGGTGTTCTCCATTGAACTTCCATTGATTATGACTCAGGTGCGTATCAATTTGATTTTCATGACCATTGGCACCCTGACCGCCTACGAATTTTTCCTCATCCTTTTGGGGGCAGCTGGTGGCCCAGGTAACAAAGGTATGGTCCCCGGTTTGTATATGTATCAACAGGCATTTCTCCAAGGTAAATTTGGTTATGCCTGTGCGCTGGGTATGGTGCTCTTCATGCTGGTGTTACTGCTTACGGTGATTTACCAACGTTATGTGAAGGTTGAAAAGTGATGGCAGGTTTGGGGGCTTGGATTTCGAATTTCGGATTTGATTCCAAGACAAAAACTGCCACAAGATGCATTGGCAACTGACTTGTTTGTTTGATTAACCAGAAAGTGTTATGGATTCGGGAACTCGTTGCACTGTTTGCGAAAATCCGAAATTCCAAATCCAAAATTCGAAATCTGAAAGTGACACATGAGTACTTCTCGGCCCACCAAACTCGGCGAAGCCCCTAAATACGCAATTATTCTCTTTGTGTTGTTCTTCGCCTTTTACCCGCTGTTTGTGATGTTCTGTATCAGTTTCAAATCCAACGAACAATTCCAGGCCAACCCTTGGTTTTTTGATGCACCAAGCCAGTGGCATTGGGAAAACTGGGGCGTGGCATGGAACATTGTCAAAAACTACATCGCCAACTCCATCGTCACCGCGGTCATCTCCGTGGCTTTGGGGATGATTATGGTGATCCTCACCAGCTATGTCTTGGCACGTTACCGATTCAAAGGTCGGAACATTATTTACTACGGTATCATCGCTTCAATGTTCCTCCCCGGTACCGCAGCGACGTTGGTGACCCTCTTCTGGCTTATCCGTTCGATGGGCATGGTCAACAGCTTGTGGGGCATTATCATCGTCTCTTCAGCAGGTGGTCAGATTGCCGGCATCTTCATCCTCAAACAGTTCATTGAGGATATTCCCAAAGAACTTTTCGAGTCCGCCCAGATTGATGGTGCATCGCATCTTCGTCAGATCACCACGGTCGTGTTGCCCCTTTCAGGATCGATTTTAGCTACCGTTGCCATTATGAAATTCCTGGGAGTCTGGAACAACGTGATGCTGCCTCTGGTTGTCTTGCGGGACGATGAGAAGTTGACGATCCCTGTCGGCCTGCTGCGATTGGAAGGTGAATACGTCAAGCAGTGGGGCGAGATGATGGCCGGTTATGCCATTGCGTCGATCCCGCTTGTGATCATGTTCCTTTTCACCATGCGATGGTTCGTCAAGGGCTTGGCTGCTGGCGCTATTAAGGGCTGATTCAGTCCCACAATCAAATTCAAAATCAAGAGCTGCACGCTACGCAATGGCGTGCAGTTTTTTTATCCATGGTTGATGTGTGTTAGTCGGTGACGTGCCCGTGATTATTGTGGCGGTTGCCATGTGCTTAATACAGGCTTGATGCGGAGGACCTGTGATCGGTTGGAACCTTTGATCATGGTTTGATCCAGCAGGTTGATCGCCAGTCGGAACAAGGCTAATTGATCCATGGTCCACTGAGCCATGTTGGGGCGGTAGAGTGCAATATCGTCTCGCGCAACCTGAGCGTGTTCAAACGTCAAAATAGGAATCTGCTCGGTCACATCAAGTAGATCGTCATCACAAAGGACATATTTGAGATACTGCTGCTGCGGGCAGATGATCGCGTCATACATACCGTTTCTGAGCATCGGACCAAGGGCTTGGGTACGTTGGCGTGCAAGTCTGAAATCACCGTCCTGACATTGATTGATGATCTGTAGCACTGGTTCATTCATCAATTCCAATTTCTGAGCAATCCCATGTTTTTGACATTGCTCCCTGATACTTGTTTTCCATTCTTCAAATGTCGGGATGGATACCGGATCACAGATCACCAGAATTTTTTGACACTGTTTTTTGACCAGGTAGTCCACCATCTCCCGGCCGACTGCATCATAGTCATGCACAACCACCGGAGCCTCCACGCCGGTGACCTGACGATCCAAGAGAACCGTGGGCACACGCTTGACGACCTGGTTAAGAAAGTCCGCATTGCGTTCATTATCAACCGGCCAAAGTAGAAGTCCGTTGATGCCGTTGTCGATGAGGTGATCGATGATCTGGCGTTCACGCTGGTTGTCGTTGTCCGATGTTTTGACGACACAGAAATTCGAACGATCTTCCATCGCCTGTTCCAGGCCGCGTTGCAACGTCACCGAAGCCAGACTGTGATAAGGTTGAACCAATGCGATCCAATGCGCGGTGGTTTGACAGTCATCACCTGCAAGAATCTTGACTCCTACGCCATGTTGGGAGGTGACGATGCGTTCGGTTTCCAGTTGTTGAATCGCCCGTTGGACCGCATTGTGACTAAGTCCCAGCGCTTTGGAGAGTTGGCGAATTGAGGGTAATAACGTGTTGGGTGCGTATTCTCCGTGCTTGATGCGTTGTTTGATGAGCCTTGCAGCTTCCATGTACAACGGTGCTCGCCCCGGGGCAATGGATGATGTGTTGATTTGTGCTGGTTTTGATGATTCCAAATGGGGCCCCATTGATTTGGTTCAACGGCAGATAAGACGTCTATTGTAGCATTTAAGCCAGTCCGTGCATGCGTTGCGTCAATGTCAGCTTCCCCCGCTATGTTTCTGTTGGGTTTTCGATACAAAGCAATTAAAACAAGGCACATTATCACATTAAAAAATCCGATCACAGTGAAATTTCCTAAAATAACGGATATCATCTATTATTCAGAAATTGTTGATACAAAGGCGACGAAGTTGAGTAAACGCTCCAGCGGTCCCAATAAATCAGATTCACCCAATCCCGATGGCAAGAAACTGTCGTCCATCTATGATTTGGCCAAACAGACCGGCTTGTCGACCAGTACCATCAGTCGCGTCCTTAACCAACGTGGTCGAATCAGTGAGAAGACTCGGTTACAGGTCCTGGCTGCCGCACGCGAAGCAGGATTCAAACCACGCGCAGCAGTCCGCCGCAGTACGGTTGCCTTGGTAGTGGATCGCATGCGTTACGCAGTTTACGGGGGCTTTGTGCCTGTTATGCTGTCCCAGCTCATTTGTGAGATGGCTCGTTACGACATCACTGCAGAAGTCTATACCGAAGACAACGTTGAGCAATTGGGAACGCGATTTATAGATGGTGTCATCGCACTGACATGGGATCAACAGACACTTGAGAAACTGCAAAGTCTCCAGTCGGTTCCGATTGTGTTGGTCAATCGTTTAGGAGTCGAATCTTTTAGTTCTGTGGCAACGGATCATGCTCTTGGCGGACGCTTGGCCGGTGAACATTTTCTCAAGCACGGTCACAAAAAAATCGCCTTCATTGCCGAAGAAGATGACTGGGGATTTGAGCAACGTATCATTGGACTGCGCGATGTGATGACCGCTGCCGGATTGCCTGAAGATCATCTTGCAGTGGGGCTGACTAATCATCAACCTTTACATCAGACGCTCATTGATCTGCTGGAACAGAATCCTACGGCATTGGTCATCGGTGGTGAAGATCTTACCATCGCTGCAATTTATGAATTAACCAATGTACTGCATATCAAAGTCCCAGAAGAACTATCCATCATTGGTATGGAAGTCTCCAGTGTTTCCGAATATGTCAATCCACCGTTGACGACGCTGGCACAACCATTGGATCAATTGGCGTCCGAAGTACTTTCGCTGCTTAATGACAGTATTAACAGCAATGACAACGCGCCACGCCAAGTCATGATCGGCACGACGCTCATCGAGCGAAAATCAGTCTGTAAACCAAGATCAGGCGACCTGGCAGAGATTGTCAAACCCAGCGTGTAACTCTCAGTGCATCTGATACTGCATCGAGAAATTCACTAAAACTATCACTGCGATCAGGATTGATTTTCAAATGGAACCTGCAATCATCTTTGCATGAGTACCGCATCATTTTCATCGTCAGACACTGCAGAACACTATATCCCATTCATTGAGCAATGCCTCAAGGAATATCGCTACGAAACAGCGCGGCGACATTGCCAGCTGGCCAAAGAGTCAGGCCAACTTCCAGAAGCCCAATACCTCAAGTTGATGTTTGAAGTGAGTATCGGACTTTCGGATATGCAAATGGCATATGCTCTGATCAAGCAATCCAACACTGATGAATTTGAACACGCACTGATGCAGATGCGCTATTTCGGTCGCTTTAATAACACCGGTGCCTATCGCTCTTCACTTGAAAAAAAACAAGGCTATACGCAGTTTGAATATGTTCGACAAATGTCCGAAAAAATGATCCATTGGTATAACCAGGCGCGAAACCTTGCAGTAGATCAGAAGCAGAAGGATTGGGTGGATACCTACGCTGGTATGTATGTCGATGCGGATTTGCCCCCGTCATTGCAGCAGCGTATCACCGCACATAAAGTCAAAACAAAGCCAACATCAACGCCACCGGCAAGAAGCACGGCAGTTGGCACAGTCACCGGGCGGATCACATTCGCAAACGGGAAGCCTGTTGCACATACACGCATCGTCCTGGGACTTGAGATGGATTACAAACCCATCGACCCGCTGAACTATTTATCTTCTGACATGCACTTTGAGCCGAACATCGGCAAGCTCGAAAGTGTCGAAGGTCTCACCGATGAACACGGGCATTTTGAACTGCTGCATGTCCCGGTGGGATGTCATGCATTTTTAGCGGTCTGTTTGGACCCATCTGTACATGCCAATTGCACACGCTTTGTCGCGCGTGATATCACAGTTAATGAAGGTCGCATCACCCATCTGGATCGGAGCATCAAGCAATGGAAAAGTGCATCGCCCACGCCGTTGCCCAATGAATTGCCCATCCTCCCGCGACAGTGGCATGCGCGCGAAAGTCAATGGGAACGCATTGGACAGATGACGCTACGCAATCCCTTTGCCTATGACTTCCCACGACAGATTGTCGGCTTGGATTGGCCTGTTGAATTGGACGCAACGGCTGTTGGTGATGATGAACTATTTGTGGTCGATACACAGACACCTGATCAGGTTCAAGCCTGCCAACTTGCTGATGGCAAAGTCTGGAGCATGACCGGTCTGGATGCCTACGTCACTAAACGGCTGGTGATTTACCGACGTATTGATGGTAAGCAATCCGCCGCGAGCATTGCGCGACCAAGTCATTTGAATCTCCAGGTGGATTCGGATAAACAGCGGCTGATTATTGATACGCAGTCGGCTGCATTTGCCATCCCGTTTGATGCGGATAAGTACATTGGGCCGATTCTTGCAGTGCAGGGGCAAGACGGACAATGGCGTGGGCAGGGGCAGTTTCATCTGCCTGATGGGTTAACGGTTACTTCGCAAAAAACGCAAGTTCTTGAGCAAGGCGCTATCCGCGCAGTCGTTGAGGTTGCATACACATTAAGTGATCAAACGACCATCACCTATACTTTGACTGCTCATGAAGGTGAACCGGTTTTGTTGGTGCATGAAAAAATTGACACGCCCGTTGTCACTGACACTGCTTTTGAATTGAGCTTTGCTGATTGTCTTGGTGGTCGCGGATATTTGCATTGGATCGGCGGGGGGCGAAGTAAGTGTTGGGAAGACCTTGATGGCGATCAAGACCGTTTACTTGCAAGGCTTCAGGAACAGACACCATGGTGGATACCGCCTCAAGGTTTTGCATATGCCATGACACCTGCCCAACTCAAGGATGATGATTATATTTCAGTCTTTACCATCCGGCGCGGTGAATGGAAGGATGAAGATTTCGATGTCATCTCGCATGGTCCCATTGATGGCAACCGAGAATTGGATTGGCCGTATCCTGAAATGGTAGGCTCGACGATTTCCATGATCACTGCCAACTACGTTGCAAAGACAGATAACCGTGACGCCAAAGTCTGTTTTCGCTTCCCCATGTTCAAGGGCGAACGGTATTGGGGCATTGCAGTTTCCGAGCGTGATTTAAATGATGGTGTACACAAACATCTCTCAGAACTGCAACACAAAAACTCGTCTCCACGACTCGATGACTTTATCCGTTGGGAGCTTGACAGGCAGGATACCTGTGAACGTCCAGTGGTCTGGGGACCATCCTCTCGAATCATGCAGATGCGCAAGACCCGTGACAAGAATGCCTTTAAATCTGCCTGGCAAAAGGTCACGCAAAATCCCAACAAGCCCGGTTATGGGGGCTTGGCATTTCTGCTTGAAGCTGACCCACTCATCGCATGGCGAACCAAACTGCAACTCGTCGCTCAGGCCCCCATACGCAGTCGCATGATTCTACTCGGACGTGAATATTCGGATATGTACTCGCCGGTAGGCGCACGGAATCTCACGCCTTGGTGTGAGGAGTATGACGCGCTGGCAGCAAGTGGTGTCTTTACCGAAGACGAGGAACGACTCATCCGTCAGAGCTTTATTCTCATTGGACACCTGCACCGCACACGCGACTTTATGAACTGGAACTACGGTTCACGCAATGCCAACTTTGAAGCGGACCGCGTCGATGTGGTCGGTACGGTGGGTTTGGTTTTTCCCGGTAATCCCGATGCAAAAGGTTTTATTCAACACGCTCTGGAAATGACCGAACAGGGCATGAAGGCATACTGCACACCTGCAAGTGGTCGATGGTATGAAAATCCGGCTTGCTATTATCTGCATGCCATGAAGTGTCGATTGCATCTGTTAATCCGATTGGCGCAGGTCGGCTTGCTTGATCCGGCTCAAGTTGAGTTGCTCAAAGAGTTGCTCGGTTGGGGCATCCTCCTGCTTACACCTGGCATCCCGACGACCATCCCGCAGATGGCGCTGCCCTGTGATGATGCGACCTATCATGAACTGGATAAAATCCGACGCGTAGCACCCATCGGCGATCATGCGTCACTGGGAAGCGAAATCCCCGAACACTGGGCGATTCTTGCTGACTACTTTGACAAAAGCGATTCTGATTTTTCCAATCTGCTCCGTTGGGCGTTTGTCAGTTGTAATGTTTCGGGAGGACACTTTGGTGATATCCCGTTGTACCTGTCCAATCCACATGTGGCGGACACTGCAATCAATAAACAGCCGGTACTGACCAGTCGCCGACTCGAAGGTTTTGGCAGTATCTTCCGCGATCACTTCAATGAGACTGATGAGTTTTACCTGCTCTTTAAACTCGGCCCCGGCGGGTATCGCTATCACCGAACCGAAGGCAGTATTATTCTCTTTGTCGATGGCAAACCGTTGATTTATGACGGCGGCGAAGACGGCGAAACATGGCGACACAGCACGCTGTCGTTTTATGACACGCACATGCCTTTGGCACCCGGACACCTGCAACGTTTTGCAGCGTTACCCAATCTGCAATTTTCACAAGGTGTCAATCCCAAAGCAATCGCGCCCGGTGAGCCGGACTTCTTGAATGATGACTGTCGGCATGAGTTGGTGCAGGTCGCCTTTGATCGCTTTAATGAAAAGAATCCAGCAAACGCGCGAAGTGTCTGGTGGATCAAGGATGAATACGCACTGCTGCATGACGATCTGCATCTGGACAGTTCGATCCCATCGCATTGGCATTTACAAGTCGTCGGCCAATCCGAAACGCGCGTTGCTGATGGTGACTATCGTTTTGTCGGACGCTTTGGCACGGACATGCAGGTGCTTTTGCCTGATCAGACATTCATTGATGAGTCGGTGACTGACAATACGTTGAACCTGGGGACTGCCGAGAAAAACCGCGTGCCGTTTTCCATGCGACACTTGCAGGTTTCCAAGGATGCTGCGACACATTACACCGCTGTGCTGCGTCCGCTGGGCCATCGCAAACCAGTCTCCGCAACACTCATTAAGCAAGGCGATACAGTGGTCGGCACAGTCGTCACCGGCGATCAAGTCAATGATGTCCTGTTGCACAACCGTGAACAAACCACTGTGAATCACAAGCAGATCCAATTTACCGGTACATACGGCGCAATGCTCCAACGTCACGATCAGACGCATCTGCTACTCATGGATCAAGGCGAGATCCAAGCAAACGACATCACCCTAAAATCCACCGGTCCCTCCGCGGAATTACGTGTTGGCAAAACGACGACGTTAACCGTTATCGGTGAAGGTCAAGTCAATGTCACCATCAATGGTCAAACGCATACAGCCATCGGAAAAACGAACGAGTCAACAACCATCGAATTATAAACACGTAATTAAACGCAATTGTCACCCGACATTGAAATAAAGCCCGTGGGGTTTCAACCCCCGGGGTCAACTGTCATGTTTAAAGTGACAATCACTTCGACACACAAGTCAGTTTCAAACAATCGTCTTGTTTAAGTTCCAACCTCAACACTTGATTATTTAACACCTGCACATGCCCCGTTTGATCGGTTACCTGAACCTCACCTGCCCATGGGTTGGCGATTCGCAAGGTCGTATCGCGCTTGGCGATCAGTGTGATTTCGTGGAGTTGATGATTCCGACGTGTCGCAGAAACATGCACGCCAAACTCCGTGGGGATGGGGCCAAACCCGCATGTTTCCCAGTGTCTGGGGACGCCGGGCATGATTTGCAGGACGCCTCGTTTGGAGTGCAACAGCATTTCCTGAATCGCTGCCACCGCACCGAAGCCTGCATCGAGTTGCATGATTTCATTGCGGGAACCTTTGCCATGGAACGAACCGCCCATGACGCTTATGCCGCATGCTTCGATGTCGTGGAGTGTGCCATGTCCTTGATTGGTGAAGATGCGTTCCCAGAGTTCCAGGAGCAGTTCCGCTGCGATGCCGTTGTGCATACGGCTGTGAATCATGCTGGCCCATGGGACGCACCAACCACTCCAAAGTCCCATGCCCATTGCAACCCAATGATCCAGGGTGGTGTTGACCAACGTTTGGTATTGCTCATCATGGACGTCAATCGTGTCGAATGGCGAGATCGCGCCAAGGTGTGAATGATGACGATGGCTTTCCTCAAGATGGACACCTTCCCAATGAGCGATCATGGTTTTTTGATTCACATCCTTGGTCGTCACGCATGGCAGGTGTTGTTGGATATCCAGCCAGTTTTGATCGACTGGTATTTGAAGCATTTTGCTTGCTTGCACAAGGTCTTCAAGGAGTCGGTGGATGGCTGCAAGCTGAAAACTTGCATCACGTCCCCATGCGTTCATCTCTGCTCCGCGATACTCGGGGCTGACACTTACTGGCAAGCTGTAGGCGTCGCCGACTTTCTCAAGCATTGCTTCATACACGCGCATGGTTCCTGCCATGAAGGGATAGACTTTATCCTGCAGGTAATCCATGTCCCCTGTGTAGCGGACATAGTCGAACATCATCATCGCCATCCATGCACTGCACGCGTGGTCAATGCAACCGGTCCAGAATCCGCCCATGCAGACACAGCGATCATCAACCGCATGAGGCATCATGATCCCATCATTAATGCCCACAAAGAGTCGCGCATTTTCACGGAGCGTATCTTCCCAAGAAAAGATCAGATCAAAGAGCGGTTTGAGATGCGAGAGACGATTGCCTTTGTACGCTGGCCAATAGCACATCTGCACGTTGATGTTGAAGTGGTAGTCGCTGGACCATGGGGGCAACGTGTAGTCTTCGATCCATGGGCCCTGGAGTGTGCAGGCAATGCCATCAGGTTGCGATGAGCATGCGAATTTGTACATGCCATAGTCGTAGAGGAATTGGAGTTTGTCGTTGGGTAAATCAAGTTGAGGCACGTCCTGCCAATAGGTGTCCCACCATGTTTTGTTGGCTTGAGTAATAGTGGGTAAACCTTGGGAAATGACTTTATTCAAGGTGTTTTTCGTATCGGCGTGCATCGCATCGACACTGTCATTTCGCGTGGTGGTCAGCCAGAGTGTATTGCCATCACGTTGGTATCCCGCCGCGATTCCCGGATCATTTGGGAAAGGTTGAATGAATCCGCCGAAGGTGGGATCGTCGATGTGCGTGGGCGGGGCAAAGCTGATGTCTTTGAGTTGATCGCCGGCAGTGACATAGGCAGGCATGTTGATGCACTTGGCGAGGATCGTCGGATCATCAAAGGTGATGGCTGCAAGTTGTTGATCCATACTTTGGATGACTGTGATATTTTTTTCGACACCGTTATGCAGGCAGGTGATCGTTGCGATACCAGTTGCCATGTCGAGGCTGCCGGTTTGGAGAACGACGCCGTTTGCCAACTCCAGATCGACACGGCCTACGGGAATGATACTTGGTCGCTGGGGTTGGCCGGGTTGGCCGGGTTGGTCTTGGGTGTCAGTGACAAACAGGGAGCGGAGTCTGGCTTCATCATTGGCTTCCAGACAGCGACGAATGTCCGCAAAGTTTTGTTTGGCAGACCATGTCATCCCACCACGGTGATCCCAGAGATCAGCTCGACCGATGGTGATCTTCAGCAGGTTGTCTTCCCCCCAGATCATCAGTCCCATGGTGGCATTACCAAGTAGTAACCCGGTGTGTGTACGTGGTAATGGGAATGCCCAGTGTCCGTTGGAGAGTGTCATATGTGCGTTCCAGATATTGTTAGGCAAGGTGTTCAAAGGATGCATTAAAATTTACAGAGATCATGATATCATGGTTATTATTCGTGATTCATACTCAATCTGATTCAATGAAGGTGTCATTTGGATGCAACAGGAAAAGCTCCTTGCACAGCCTCGCTTGTGGCTGCTGGATCATGTGCCTGCTGGCTGTGAGGTCTGGGTGAACAAGACCAATTGCATGGTGGTCCCGCCAGGCTACACGTCTTTGCAAATGCCCAGCGGGATGACGCTACGTGTGGTGACGCATGCCAAAGGCTATGTGCGAATTGATGATAAGCAGTGGGAACTAAATCGCGGAGATATGTTCTGCGCGACGCCGGGCGTGGAGATTTGTTTTGGTGGTGGTGAACACAGTCACTGGGGGTGGTATGAAATCCAACTCCGTGGGGCAGGTGCAAGGAGCGTGTTTAAAGCTTGTGGGATGACGCCACGATTGCCTGTGGTGAAGCCTCAGAATCCGACAGCGGTGTTGAAGCACTTTAAAGCCATGCACAAACTCTTTGGACAATCGACTCGCCAACCCCACCAGGCGATGGCGATTTTACATCAACTCATCAATGCTATTGGCAAAGCACTGATGCCCGAAATCACCAGTCAGAACAATCGAGGGCATCTGGTTGAACTGGCATGCGCGATGCTTGAATCACAACCGCACATCGGGATGAATGTCAACGAACTTGCCAACTTGTTGAAAGTGGATCGCGTGACATTGCAGCGCGCGTTTAAGTCCGAACTGAACATGTCGCCCAGTAGCTACATCAACAGCCAGCGGATCAAGCGAGCTTATGAATTACTTGATGCGACCAACTGGCCATTACGACAAGTCGCTTTGGCTTGTGGTTATGTCAGCGAAAAGTATTTCATTCGATCTTTCCGACTTGCAACAGGGCGGACACCCGGTAAATGGAGGGGAATAAATTCTAAATCAGGCTAAAAGCAGGTTGGTTTCATCTTTCGCATTGACTTTATATAAAAGCCTAATATTGTATACAAAACAGATGTTTTGATTGTGTTGTACATTCTGGACAGACACTGGTAGGCAAAGGTGTGATCTGATGGTCGAAAAATTTATAGTCAGTCGGGACGATAGCATCTATGAGGCTTGGCCGGATGTGGCGTTGTTGCCTTCGGGGAAGATGGTATGCGTGTTTAGCGAATGTACGCATCATTTTAACCGGGCGTACACACGGATCGTTTGCGTGGCATCGGAGGATCGCGGTCGGACATGGTCAGCTAAGATGCCGATCAGTGAACCGTTGATTAAGCATGATGCCAGTGAACCGCATTGGAATTGTGCGCGGATCACTGCATTGTCGGATGACCGCTTGGTGGTGGTCTGTGATCGGATTCTCGGTGGCGCCGAAGGATCGGATGGGGAGCAAAGCAATTGGCTATGGTTCAGTGACGATCAAGGGGAAACATGGGAAGGTCCGATTGCCACGCCGGTGGAGGGGATCGTGCCGGACCAGTTGGTGGAACTTAAACTCCAGCCCCATGCCGGGCGATGGATGCTCTCGGCACACCGTGCGATATTACAGGAAGACGGTTCGCGGCTTTGGCATCAACGTGCCTGGACCAGTGATGACAAAGGGCAGAGTTGGGATGGACCATTCACCATTGCTGCTGAGCCTGGCCTGTTGTTGTGTGAAGGTAGCATCGTGGAGATGGCGACCGGCGAGTTAGTCTGTTTGATGCGTGAAAATTCTGGACATGGTTTGGATGTCCACCGCAGTATCAGTTGGGACGGTGGCAAATCATGGCGAGGCCTTTCAACATTACCGTTATCTGGATGTCACCGACCGGTCGCAAGTGTTCTTAAAAGCGGGCACATTCTGGTGACGTATCGTTACCTTCAAGGCGGCGCGAGTATGATCGGCTGGGGGGCACAGAATGTTTTTGCAGCCATCACCGATCGCGGGTCTTGTCTTGCCAACGATCGGCAGGGGGTCAAGGTTCGAATCATGCCTATGGACTTTGACCGCAGTGAACATGCAGACCTAGGATACACGGGTCACGTGCAATTCCCTGATGGCGAAATCTACGTGGTGAATTACATCGTTGATGATGCCCCCAATGGCCACATCCGAGGCTACAGTTTCCGGGAGTCGGACGTGATCCTGCCGGGGTGAAATCGATTCGCCCCCAATGTATTAAAACGAAATTATCATCAGACTAAAAAGAATTGTGTAACAATTTTGTTGATTGTGTTCAAAGTGTGATTTGACCGTTGGTTATAGAAAGTGCTTTCCGTGTTTCATAAGTGTTTTTTATGTAATGGTTTGTTTATTTATCGATAAAACCCGTTAGATACTTGCATCAGGAAACATTCTTGCTAAACTCTTTCGTGTTGAAATGATTTGTTCACAAAGCATAAAGGAGCGCGTTGTGACGTTGGCTCCAACGCCTCGCGACATTCAGATTGACGATTTGGTGTCACTGCCTCAAACTGAGCAGATGACTGACGACTTCTTTGCCAGATACGGGTTTCGGATTTTGCGTGCGATGCGCAAGATGATCCGAGCTGTTGATATCCATTCACGCAAACTCAATTCCGAATTCAAACTCACTGCCCCGCAGATGATTTGTCTGTATTCGTTGTTGCAGGATGGGCCGATGACGCTTTCGGCGTTGGCCAAGTCGGTGAGTTTAGGTGCCAGTACGACCAACGGCATCGTGGATCGCCTTGAGACTAAAGGTCTTCTGACACGTCAACGTGACCATGTGGATCGTCGCAAGGTGTATCTGCATATTACTGAAACAGGCAAGCAGATCACGCATCAGGCGCCAGCCTTGTTGCAGGATCAATTGTCTGATGCCTTGCGGAGTCTGCCCGAATTGGAGCAGGCTGCCATTGCCTTGTCACTGGAACGGGTCGTCGAGTTGATGGGTGCAGGTCACCTTGATGCCTCGCCGAACCTGGTCCCCAATGATTCGATCGAACCACATAAGGAGCCCTTAGCCTGATGGACAACGGGTACATGTGAGGACTTGATTGCGACATGCGATGATGTTCTGGCATTTGTCTGACAGGCGATGCGCTTTAATTTCCAAACGCCTTGATTCAATTTGACTTTTAAACACGTTGTCTTTCAACGCAATGGCGTTGTGGACTGTCAGCACCGGTTGATTTTTCACCGTTTGTGATTGACTGTTTTTTCATTGTTTTTTTAGCGAACCCATGTAGCCACCTTAATTGAGAGGAACAGGCCATGCCCAATATTGATTCCAATTTCCCCACGAATAGCACTACCGTCGCAGATGTGCTTGATGATGTGTCCGACAATCCAATGCTTGCATCACTTGCAGATGTTCAGGTTCCCGAAGCACTCAAGGAAGAAGCGCCGCCTGAGGATCTGGTTCACCGTCATTTTGATGATTCGGCTTTCTGGCGTCGATTTTTACCCTACGCTGATGTGACACGTGACGAGTTTTTGGATCACAAATTTCAAAACAAACACAGTGTGCAAAGTGTCGCCCAACTCGAACAATTACTTGAAGGGGTTGCTGATCCCAAATTTATTGAGGATGTGAAAACCGGTTTGGCGCAGGCACCGATGAACATGCGCATCTCGCCATACCTGCTGTCCCTCATTGATTGGGATGAGCCGTATCGCGATCCCATTCGCATCCAATTTATCCCGGTGGCATCCAGTCGTCTGGCTGATCATCCCAAGCTTGAGTTGGACTCATTACATGAACAGGATGATTCGCCGACGCCGGGTTTGGTGCATCGTTACCCGGATAAAGCTCTGTTTTTGCCGTTGGATGTCTGCCCGGTGTACTGTCGATTCTGCACGCGATCCTATGCCATTGGCAGTGATACGGACATGGTGGACAAAGTCAGTTATTCACCTAAGAGTGATCGTTGGCGAAGCGCTTTTGCCTATATCGCATCACGTCCTGAGATTGAAGATATCGTCATCAGCGGTGGCGACATGTACATGATGCCTGCCAACAAACTCAAAGAAGTTGGTGAAACCTTGTTGGCAATCCCGCATATCCGTCGGATTCGTTTTGCCTCCAAGGGACCTGCCGTGATGCCCATGAAGCTTCTCTCGGATCAGAAGTGGTTTGATGCCCTGTGTGACATTGTCGACAAGGGTCGCGCCATGGCCAAGGAAGTCTGTCTGCATACGCACTTCAACGCTACCAACGAGATCACCGGCATTACCCGCAAGGCCATGGACAAGCTCTTTAAACGTGGTGTCCAAGTGCGTAACCAAGCTGTCCTCATGCGTCATGTCAATGATTCATCCACCGAGATGGTCAGCCTGGTCAAGCAGCTTTCCTACATGAATGTCCAGCCGTATTACGTCTATCAACACGACATGGTTCAAGGTGTCGAAGACCTGCGGACCACTGTGAAACATAGCGAAGAACTCGAACGCCATGTGCGTGGTGCAACTGCCGGCTTTAACACGCCGACCTTCGTTAACGATGTACCCGGCGGTGGTGGTAAGCGTGACCTGCACAGCTACGATCACTACAACCCCATCACCGGCATCAGTGTCTATCGCAGTCCGGCTGTGAACGACAAGGTCTATCTCTACTTTGACCCCTTGCACCTGCTGCCCGAAGAAGGTCGCAAGCGTTGGGCCAACGACTACGAGCATGAAGCAATGATCCGCGAAGCGTTGTGTGCTGCGGATGCGCTGAAACTCGAACGTGCTGTGGGATGAAGCATGTGAACACCAGGACGCCAAGTTCGCCAAGATCAGAATGAGATGATTGGCTTCCGTGTTGTTTTGCGATGCTATTGGACTGATGGATTATTTGTTTTCTCTCTCCGACCTTGGCGTTCTTGGCGTCTTGGCGGTAAAAAAATGTCCCGCCAGACAGTGATGAATTGACAATGCGTAAATACAAATTCAACGTCAGCATGATGTGGCTGCTGCTCTGTGCAGGTCTGTTTGTCGCGATGACCAGACCTGCATACGCTCAATCCCCGGAACTCCAAGCAGATAACAAGCCGTTGCGCGTTGCGCTCACTGGCAAGTTCCCGCCGTTTAACTATTACAATCAGCAGGGTGAATTGGCTGGTTTTGATGTCGATGTGGCCAACGCCATTGGCAAACACATCGGTCGAAAAATCCAATTCGTCCCCACCGAATGGGACGGCATCCTCGCCGGACTCCTTGGTGGCAAGTTCGACACCATCATTGGTTCAATGGCCATCACGCCCGTCCGTGCCAGGCAGGTGAACTTCAGCAAACCCTATTATCATTCCGGCGCTCAGCTATTTGTCCATCGTGACAATCCTGCCCAGGTCTACAGCATCGACGAATGCGATGGCCTGAAAATCTCCGCAGTACTCGGTGAGACCTATCAACATTATCTCGACGAAAATCACCCCAACATTGATGTCGTCACACTCAAGAGTTCCGTCGAAATTTTCGAACTCCTCCAGCAGCAACGCGTCACCGGCTTCGTCACCGACCGACTCGTCGGCTCATGGCAAATCAAACAAGCAGACCGTCCATTCGTCCCAGTCGGTGGCATGCTCTACTCCGAAGACATCGGCATCCCCGTCCGCATGGACGACACCGCACTGCTTAAGCAGATCAATATGGCATTGGCGAAGATCAAAGCTGATGGCACGATGAAGCGGATTCATCAAAAGTATTTTGGTTTAAGTACCACTGCTGACAATGCTGGTAAAGCCACCATGTCCGATGCGGTCATTGCTCGCAAACTCCTCAAAGGTTTTGCGGTGACGATTGGCATTGCTGTAGCATCGCTGGCGATCGGATTTGTCTTAGCCATTCCCTGCGGTGTGATCCTCAATAAACCCAAGGGCGGTATGTTGATACTCTACTGGCCGGTGCGGACGGTGGTGGACTTTCTGCGTGGTACGCCGGTTCTGATTCAACTGCTCTTTGCATGGATGGGGTTAGGATTATCACCTTTCACTGCAGCTATCGGCACGCTGGGGATCAATGCCATGGCCTACATGGCGGAAGTGATTCGCAGTGGTCTGATGAGTGTCGATCAAGGACAGGTCTTAGCTGCTAGAGCGCTAGCCATGAATCACCTGCAGACTTTCCGCTTTGTGGTTTGGCCTCAAGCGTTCCGTGTGGCCATCCCGCCACTGATGAACTGTGTCGTCGCACTGACCAAGGATACCGCACTGGTGGCAGTCATCAGTGTCTCGGAAGTCATCCGTGAAGCACAGGCGATTATCAGCGTGACGTTCGAACCCACCAAGTACTATTTTTTCGTAGCAGTGATGTTTTTTGTGGTCACCTTCCCATTAATGAAGTTGGCCAGCATGCTTGAACGTCGCATCGCACAAAGGGGGTTTAACCATGATTGAAATCAAAGACCTTTCTTATGTTTATCCCAATGCCGACGAGCCGGTACTCAAGCAGATTTCTGCGACATTCCCGCGTGAAAATGTCTTTGCAGTCCTTGGGCAAAGTGGTTCGGGTAAGACGACTTTGCTTAACTGCATCGCGCGTTTTTTACACCCGACATCGGGGCAGATTGAAATTGATGGTAAAGACATCGCCTCAATGGATGAGTTGGAATTCCGACACACCCTTGGCGTGGTCTTCCAGAAGCTCAACCTTTTTCCGCATCTAAGTGTCTTACGCAATCTGACACTCGCACCGCAAAAAGTTTTTGACACCCCATTGGAGGATGCACGAAAGCAGGCTCGTGAAATGCTCGATCGCCTGGGTATTGGTGATCTGGCGGATCGGTATCCAGCACAAATTTCCGGGGGACAGGCACAACGTGTTGCCATCGCCCGAGGCCTGATGCTTCAGCCGCGATATATGCTCCTGGATGAACCGACGTCAGCTTTGGATGCGCAAACCACGCAGGACTTTGCTAATTGGCTAACCGAGTTATCCAATGTGACAAGCTTCATTATCGTGACGCACGATTTACCGTTTGCTCAAATGGTCGCCACCCATGGCGTGTATCTCACGGATGGTAATATCCAAGCAACAGGCGAAGTCACCGATATTCTCAATCAGGTACAGCAACCCACATCATGACTACGGACACCATTGAAACAATCGGGCAATCCACCATTCAGCATGGCAAGGTCAACGATCGCATTTATCTGATGAGTCTTGATCCGCGGGATCGGGATACGCTGCCGAAGCAGTTGCTGGAATTGGCTCAAAAGCAGGGTTATTCCAAGATATTTGCCAAGCTGCCTGCCATTGCGCGTGCGCCGTTTACCAAGGTTGGATTTACTGTGGAAGCCACTATCCCTGACTTTTATCAGGACAAGGGTGATGCACTTTTCATGAGTCGATTTCTAAATGACCAACGCAGTCAATCCGCAACGGCTGCGCAAAACAATGATGTGTTAGAAGCATGCCGCAGTCGGCAAAAGGGCGGTAAGCAACACGCTTTGCCTGATGGCTACACTTTACGTCCCTGCAAAGAGTCGGATGTGGATGTGATGGCGGCCGTCTACGATACAGTCTTCCCGACCTATCCATTCCCGATTCAAGACTCGTCATACTTGCTGGATACCATGCAATCACACGTGGCCTACTTTGGGGTCTGGGATGACAATGGCAAGTTGGTAGCTTTGTCATCGGCGGAGATGGAACGCAAGTCCGTAAGCGCGGAGATGACCGACTTTGCCACACTGCCCGACGCGCGGGGTAAAGCCCTGGCAACCGTGCTGCTTGATGCCATGGAAAACGCGATGCCCGATTATGGCATCAAAACGGCCTACACCATCGCCCGCGCCCCGAGCTTTGGGATGAACATCACCTTCGCACGGATGGGCTACACCTTCGGCGGGCAACTCATCAACAACACCAACATCGCAGGCGGCTTTGAGGATATGAATGTGTGGTACAAACAGCTTTGAACCAGATGTGATAGGCCTTCAAACAGTTTAATGTTTCCATTGTTTTGTAAGCAGCGGGATGATTTCTTCCCTGAGTTTTTTGTAACGGATGTTCTGCCTGGCAAGCATCAAGGGTGTGAATTGCAGGTTGTCAGTTATGTTAACGCGTGCCCCATTGCTCATAAGTAATTCCACGATAGTTGAGATGGACTGTACTTTGTGTTCAAAAAATTGTGTTGTTCGATGTTCATTGGGGACCCAATCAATCCGGTAGGCGTCTAGCAGGTGATGCAGAACGGTCTTCCCGAAACGATCCTGGTGATTAGGATCTGCTCCCATATCCAACAGTTGTTGAACTTTGCTCGAATACGGATTGTAGTATCTTGGATAGTGAATTGAGGGGGGGCTTTGATTGATGAGATTCAGAACCAGATACAGAACAGTTCTGCCAAGATGATCCTCAGCGTTGATGTCATAGCCATCGTCTGTCACCATTTTTCGAAATTGTTCCCAGTCATTTAGTCTAAGTACGCGCATCAATTCGCGTGCATCCTTTTTGATTAACCCCCGTTTCTCAAAGACCGCTTGAACGTTGGCATGACCATACATCCGGGCAAGTTCCAAGGCAGTCATCTGTTGGTCATTGACCAATCGCCAGTCAGCATTGAATTCCAACAACAATGAGACCAGGTCCGAATGACCATGTGCCGAAGCAAACATCAAGGGCGTCCAATGCTCAGTATTGCGTTGATCCACGCGATCGTGACCTTGGACGATCAAGGTTCTGGCTAATTCGGTATCCCCACGCGAGCAGGCATACATCAGGGGCGATAATTGCAGGTTTTCATGGCCATTGTAATTTTTGAATGGAATCCATACCCGACCACCCCATGCCAGATACAACATTGCAGATGCTCGATCATTTTCCATGACTGCTTTTGTCAACATTTGATCTAGTTCAGAGTCATCAAGTTTCTGTGGGCGGGGTGGTGTGTTCGATGGGTTGGGTTGATTCTGTTTAGCAGGGGGAAAGGCAGCGATGACGTTTTGGGTATTTTTGCCATTGGCGTATTGCTTGGCGGTGCGGCCTTGCGGGTCTTCCTGTAATACGTCTGCACCGGCCTCAAGTAATACGTAACAGTTCATCGCTTGATGGGCTTTGGCTGCACACATCAAAGCGGTTTGACCTAGATCATTGGTTTGTTTCAAGTCCCAACCGTTTTGAATCAGCCAGTCCAATGTGTTAATGGAGGTCGTGCCATTTTTCCCCAAGCACGAAAGGGGAGTGTGGGTAGCTACATCCCAACCTTTTGCTTTGAGCAGTTCGAGTAATTGTTTATTGGATGTATCGATGAATTGACGAACAAGCTCTGGTGCATTGGGATCATCGATAAGCTCTAGAAGTTGATCAACCGCTTTGAGATCTTCTAATTCCAAAGCAATGGGTAGAAATAGTCGTAGTCGTTGGGACGCATCCAATTGCGTTGACCATTGCATGAGCTGCTCAAACCGTTTGGGATGGACCAACTGCCCGGGCTTTAGATACAAGGGAGGGATGAAAAAGCCGTGTTCGAGTAACTCTTGCAGATAGTATCCATCATGGTTTTCCAGTGCTGCTGGGATCGGAGCACGGTCTGGTTGGTTAGCATTGTTGACTATGGGGCCATTGGCAATGAGTGCATCAAACATGATTCGATTGTCAAGCTTGATCGACATGGCCAGCGGTGTCCGCAAAGTCTGCCAGTGCAGATGGCGAATGGAGGGCAAGTTCCAAATGCCAGGTGAACGCGACTTGGTCGGTAGGTGATATGTTTGGTACCGTTGGTAAATCCCAAGATGGCCATATTCAAGCGCTCGATTCTGAATTGCACTGATCAATCCAGCTTGACGTTCCCAGAGCTCTCTTTTTTTGAAAGTCAGGCTTTGAAGTTGCTTGCTGAATATCGTCAATTCCGGAGAATATAGATCAGCAGGATACAGTGTGATCAACGCCAGTAAATCATCGAAAAGGTCCAGTCGTCCCAACGCAAGTGATTTGAGAATAGGGTCCCGTAGTAGGATCAAATTATCATTCTCATCAGCCGTGATGAAGGCTTGTGCTAATTTCAGAATAGAATCTCCGGGCGCGCGGTAACAGGATGCCGTTAGAATGTTTCGTGCATTGGAGAGCGTCGGCGTTTGATGTGATGCGAGCCATACAAAGATGGGCTCGATCTGCCCGGCATAGGCTAGTCGTGACAGGTTTGATTCCGTGAGATGGGTTTGATCAAGTGCCTCAGCAGGTAAGGCAATAGGCCTGCTTGCTTGAGGATCGTTCGTGATGATTTGCAGAAGTTGTCGTTGATCCGCGCGGTCAATGAATGTCCAGAGCATGCCATAATCCACAGCCAATGCCTGCATATTTCCGGGTAAAATCATTCTCCCTTGCAAAGCCTGCTTATTGATATCCCAAGCCAGTAGATGCGTGGGCATGTTCAAATCGGGATTGTGCATGTTGACTTGTGTGTGATGTGAATTAAGCCAGGTAGATTCACAGTATGCCAGATACACCGTTCTCGCCGTGGCCGCAAGATGATCTGGTTGAGCAAATGGCAGTTCCCACGCATCACATTGGTTCTTAGCCAGATTCAGACGGATGAGTTGTGTGTCTGTCGTGAGCCAAAGTGTGTCCCCTTGGACAGCAGTTCGTTGTACCGGTATGTCGTTGGCAATGGTTGTGTGGTGTTTACCTGCGAGTAGTTGGCTAAGGACATGACCTAGCCGTTGTGTTTTGCCAGTTTGGGTATTAAAAAGAAAGGTCTTGTCGACCAGAAGCCATGAACCAAACGCAATGAGATGGTTCCCCGTGGGTTTGATCGTTGAATTCGCAGGGCATTCAAGCTGTCGTTCAGTGATCTGATTGGTTTTCAGATCAATCATGTTCATTCGGTGATCTTTGAAGGTGACGTATAGTTTTTTATCGACGATCACCAGCTGATTGGGGGAGTCCCAAAGCAGTCCGTCATCAACAGTCCATAGTTGGATATGTTCATCGGTGAGATTGATAACAGCGATACCTTTGCGTTTGACGGATAGATAGAGTTTGCCATCTTGAGTCACTGCACAGTGTTTGGTTTTGTTTCGGAATAGCTCAAAGCCGTTTCGGATTTTTTGTGACGCTGCGTTGTAGGAATGTTCGCCGAAATAACCATAATTCCAAATCTCATCAAGATCACATGTCAGACGAATGGCATGACTCAATGGCAAGTTATTCGACGAATGATGCTGAAAATCAATATGCATCAGTTGTGAAGTCGGAAGCATCGGAGCATTGATTCGCGGGACATCCAGTAGTTGCAATGGATGGGGAGGGACAATTCGTGCATCGTATAAAACTGATTTGGCAGGACGTTCAGTGGTTTTACCTTCCCGTATCTGCTGCAATTGTGCCAACAATTTAGGAGCAATCATCGGAATCGGTTTGGTTTCCTGTGAAAGGTTTTTGGGTGATTGGCCCTTCGGGTTTGTCTTTGAAATCCGTGTGACAACTTCATAAGCACGCTGAGTCAAGGATGTTTGAACAGGTATTGATTGGATTGCTTTGGCTAGTTTTTGATAAGCCTTAAGTCCGGAAGGTGCCTCAGACAATTTGGTTCTGTTGAATAGATCACCAAGTTCAATACAGCGTTGGGCAAGCTCCTGCATTTGCTTTCCTATCGCATACGTGGGCATGTCCAATGGGAATTCATTAAGATGCAAGACTGCATCACTGTTATATTCATCTGCGTGTAAGTCCATGTGTAAATATTCAATGGCTTGCGTCAGAACCCGAACATAGGATTTAATTGTGTATGATGATTTTGCAGTGGCATTGGGATAATGTTGGAAAAATTGTTGCCAGCGATTGATTTCTTCAAGTTTTGTAAAGAAAACGCTACGCAATGAATGAGCTGTTTTATATGTCTCAGAGACAATATTATTCGATGCCAGTCGATCATCTTCAGGATCAAAGAAAGCAGCTAATTCACGAAGAAACCGGTAATAGGTTTTTATGCGAATGCTGCTGTGGCCGGCTTTTTCTCGACGTCTCGTTTTAGAAGCTTCAGAGACCAGGTGTCTGGCGATCTGACGATTGAGGCCTTCACAGCGTTGGAGATTTTTCTGCGCGGGTATTTGTTTACAAACTTGTTCACAGAGGCGTTGTATGGCCGGTACAAATTGGCTGACGGTGGTCTGTTGGTGATATTCCCGTGGTGCGTTTAGTCCATCCCAGCAGTACAATTTCAAGGATACCGGGATGTCATTGATTGGCGTATTGTCAGGATGCGGCAACTGAGTGTAGTAACCCCAGAGATATTGATCTGCTACAGATTGCCATGCATTGGGATCGGCGTTACCTAATCCGCTAAGACTCAATACCTGTTCTGTCGCAGCGTAATCCATGCCGGCAATCTTCAGGATTCGTACGTTGGTCAGTTGTTTACCGGCTTGGGTGGCAAACTCTCCAAAACGTGTTTGATATTGACTGAGCACATCATTGTCAGACATGTCGCAAAAAAACAGGGGGGCAAGGATGGTTTTGTTCGCCAATTGTCGGCGAATGGTGATTGCCTGCTGAATCAGCGGTCTGGCAGCTCTGGTCAGTTGTGCCATGTCAGATTCAGTGGGATTGAAGAATCCTTCTGCGTTGGCCTGAAGATCAAAGGATTGTGCTGCTAATATTGAAGCATGACGGATGTCGATTGCCTGCATTTTAAGGCTTGTTTTGAGCGTTTTGATATCTTGTATAACCACGCAACGTAAAGCAATATCCGCTTTGAGCACTGAACTGAGACGCATGATCTGGCCAGCATCCATCACCAGCGAAGTGGCCAACTCTTCGACTGATTTGTTTAATTGCTGGCGATCCACCAAGCGGATATCCGGCATGTCATTAAGCTGGACCATCAACAAATCCGCAAGATTAATTGATGTCGACTTATTGCGATACCACCTGGAGCTTAATTCAAACGGTGCGACAAGGACCGTTGGGTTTTTGGGGAAAGGTGTTGATGGTTGACCTTCAACTCGTGGTGCATTTTCAATAAATTGTTCAATGGCTTTGAGTGGATTAACTGAAAAGAGACTTGGGGCTGCATCTATAGGCGTAACCCAGACAATAGCAATAGCCAGTACAAGTAATAAGGATTTTATTTGAGTTTGGATCCGCATCATTATTTCTCCAGATCCATTTGTTTGGCATCGATACCTTTGATGCACTTCTCCAGAATGGTGATAGTCTCAGTTGATCGGTGTTTTCTTGCCAACGTGAGCAATCTGTTTAACCGACTTAGAATGCCATAAGATGTTAAATCCAAATCGACTTGATTCTTGAGTAATGTCTCGACGAGAATCGGATGATTGTTTTTTACAGCAAGATGTAAACTATGGTTGTCAGGGACGCATCCAGCTTTGAGTAAAAGCAATGCATATTTAGATTCGTTTGCATAGATAGCTTCGTTCAGACTCGCTGTTGCGACTTTCATGTCAGCATTAAGTTGCAGACCTTTATCAAGCAGCAAGGTGAGTATGCGAATATCACGGTTTCGTTTAATGCTATTAAGGATGGTTTGGTTAAAAGCGATATCTTTGAAATTGACTCCAGCATGAAAACAGGCTTCAGCACGTACATACGATTGGTTACTAATGGCGTACATGAGATTGTCTTGTAGTGCACGTTGATGTGTCCTGGCAAAGACCGCATTTTGTGTGGCTTTTCTGAGGATCACCGGGAAATCCAGAAACCCTCGTGCCTTGGCGAATTGTATGGCTATGGGCATAAAATCATGTTGATATTGATTGGATTGGGATTCAAGCAATTGCCTCACCGATTTTGAATCAGCAGCGATAATGGCATCAATGAGTTGACGCTCAGGTTCATTGGAGGCTTGGGGAAGTTTCCAACGTCTCATTTGAAGGAGGACTTTAGCGCATTGCAGATAACCAAGTTCAATAGCTTGGGCGTATGCCTCAATCCTGGTGTCCGTGCTTTGGGCATCAAGTCCCAGTTGAGCTAATTCGAGCATGATTTGCGGTTGATTTTGATACAGCGCAAAGATCATCAGCTTTTCACCATCACGTTGATGATCAACTGGATTGATACCTTGGGCAAGTAAGTGCCGGTAGATGGGGATGTGCCCGTTCTGCAAAGCAAGGCCCAAAGGTGTCTGGTCGTCAGAGTCGAATAATTGGAAATTTGCCTTGCGAGAAAGCAGCAGTTTAATGCATGCCAATGAACCATTTTGAGCAGCTAGATGGGCGGCCGTTTTCATACGTGAGCCTTGCACGTCGGGATGGACACCTGCATCCAGTGCCAATTGGGCGACCTGCACATTACCTGCGGTGCAGGCGGCCATGAGCGTGGTATTCCTTCTACGTGTTATTTTTTTGAGATCCGCTTTTTCTTGGAGTAACCACTCTATGATTGTCTGTCTTTGTTGAAGAATTGCTATCATCAACGCGGTTTTGTCGGTATAGGGTTCAAGTTCATTAAGGAAGTTTCCTTGTTGCATGCATTTTTTGAGTTCCTGTAAATTGCCTTTATTCACTGCGTTCCACCATACCGAGGGGGCCGGTTTGGGCTGGGGCGTGTTGTGTTGCTTACTGGTAATTTGCTCTGCCCATGCAGAGGGCTGTGTCAACCCGGATAAAGCAATGCAAATAAGCATGCAAAGGTGTAACAGGGACAGCCTGCTCTGTATTACTGGGGTGAAAAATGTCATGCTACAGTCCTGTCTAAAGTCGCCCTCAGGTTGAGATGTCTTAGCAATTTTTAATTAGCGATCTTCCCGGTGAGAAGTTCTGTGATTCGCTGCTTAAGGTGAGGTGAACGAATGTTTTCATCAGCAAGCATCTGAGCGTTTTTACCTTCGTGATTGGTGATGTGTAATTGGGCGCCATGGTTTAGGACAAATGCAATTGCTTGAGCATTGTTATTGATGCGTTTTTGTATAGAGGTTTCACTTTCTTTGTATTGAGGGTGCCAACCCACATACTTTTTGCCCAAGAGTTGAAGCAGGGGAGTGTTGCCCTTGAGATTTTTATGATTGATATTGCCACCGAGTTTGAGAATACGCAGTGCAAGCGGATAGTCGGGGGTGTATGTCGGAGTTGACAAGTAAGTCATGGGTTTATTTCCTAGTGCATCGAGTGCAAAAAATAGCACTGTATTTCCTTTTTCGTCATGTGCATTAATGTCATAACCTTCAGACTTGATCATTTGTTCAAAAAGGTTGATGTTCCCATTGGTCAGTAAACGCATCAAGACACGGCCGTCTTTTCGATCGATACCATGTTTTTTAAACATTTGGACGGACTGTTCCTGATGATAAAGACGTGCTAACTCTAGGGCGGTGAGGTGCATCTTATTTTCAACTTGCCAAGGAGCATGATGAGTCAGCAGCAGGTTCACCACAGCAGCATGATTATTAGCTGCCGCATACATCAGGGGTGTCCAACCTTCATTCTGTTTCCCGAGTATGTAGTCTGGATTCAAATCAATGAGCTTTTGAGACATTTCGAGATCACCACGTGAAGCGGTGTACATCAGTGGGTTGTATTCGTAGGTTTTGAAAAAGGGTTGGTACTGCGGTTTGGCTTCTGCTTTTGCAATTGCCTCTTTGAGCTTCTGGGTGTCGTTATTTCTAGCTGACGTGAGAATCAGTTGGTGAAGTTTTTTGTCGGAAGCGTTATAGGTTCGAAGTGGCGCTATTTGAGAAGCAGCTTCAGAAGATTCCTGTCCTGATTGGCTGTAAATTTCAAGCAGGGCGATTATGTCTGCCTGCTTTGTCAGATCAATGGCTTTACGTCCATTTTTATCAGTTAAGTCAATGGATGCACCTGCTTCAAGCAACAGATAGCATTGAATGGCAGAACCGAATTGGGCTTTAAGCATCAAAGCGGTTTGCCCGTTAGCGTCTGTTTGATCCAATGGATATTGATGCTTGATAAGCCAGTCCAGGACGTATGATCTGATCATGTGCTTCTGGTCTAGGCAGGAGACTGGCGTATGATGTGCGACATCCCATCCGCTGGCGTTGAGCATGTCCAGAAGTTTAAGATTATTCATCCTCAAGAACGCGGATATCAGTTGTTGATCGTTGGGGTCGGCCACTGCAGCGAGCAGTTTATCGAGTTGTTCATAATCCTCTAACGCATTGACTATGGACAGAATCTGGATGCAACGTTTGGATGTGTCATCCTGCAAGGCCCATTGATAGACCGCGTCCATGGCTTTGTGATTCACAAGAAACAAGTTGTTTGTCCGTTGCATGGGGACGAACCAACTCTCAAGAAGTTGTTGAATGTAATACGGGGTGTGGCTTCCCAAGGCCGTCGGTATAACGGTTATATCGTCAGCTAAGGGATTGGGGCCAAGCTTGAGCATGGTGTCAAAAGCTTTGCGATGCTCCAGGCGAATCGCCATGGCCATCGGTGTGATGTCGAGTTTGGATGATGAAAAGTTGAGGTATTCAGAATGCCTTGACGACCATATTCCCCCGTGGTTGAATTTAGCGGGAAGATCGTACGCATCAAAACGGTGATAGATATCCCATTGCTGATAATCCATAGCCGCCTGTTTGATCCAAGCTAGCAAAAGGCCTTGGCTTTCCCATGGGGTGATTTTGGAGTGCCAAGGTCCGTAGGCGTTTTTTTTCTGTACGGGACCTTTGGCATATTCCTCCGGTCCAATCAGATCCAGGCAATCCAACAAGCTTTCGAATACATCCAAACGCCCCAGTGCCAGGCATGTGCGTAAAGCCTTGCTAAGGGTCATATGGTTTTTGACTGCATTATCGCCAAGCATCACTTTTGCCAAACTGCGGATTTGTTTTTTTGTACAACGCCAACATGAAGCAGCCAGCACCTGGGCATCGCTCTGGGCAGGGAGTTTGATGTATTGATATCCTTGGTACCATTGCATCACAACGTCGAGTTGCCCAGCATAAGCCATATCCGTAAGGCTATAGACGAGTTGTTGAGAGCTAAGCCTTTTTAAGGCAGGATTGAATTGACGTTTGGTTTGGGATGGGGGGAGTGGTATTGCGGTCGGATTGATGATCTGAACCAGTTTTAAGCTGTTATTGCGATCCAGCAGGCACCAGAGATTGCCATGATCCGCAGAGAGGGCGCATACATCACCTGGTAATATGATTTTTCCGGTGACCTGCTCCAGGTTCGGATCCCAGAGCAGGATGTAGGAGTTCCAGTTAGTGTTTATTGTTCCAGCACCAGCGGGGAGCTTCTGTTCGCCGATCCCATACCAAGTCGATTGCCGATAGAGCAGGAACACACAATCGTCAGTAGCGGCAAGGCCATCGGGTTTGGCCACGGGCAGGTCCCATGACTTTTGCTCGTTGGAGGTGGGGGCCAGAGTAATGAGTTTGTTTTCAGTGGTCATCCAGAAGGCATGGTTGTTGGCGGTTTGATAGGTTAGTTTATGGTCATTCTTCAGAGCTGTGGATTGGCCGGTGACCGTGTCAAAAATTAAATTCTTATCGACGATGATCGCTGTACCACAAGCCAAAAGTGATTTGCCTTGGGTGCGGTATGAGAAATTCGAGTGCTTGGGGATATGGCGTTCGAAGACTTGCTGAGTCTCGAGGTCGATAGCGCTGAGCCGGTGATCCGTGTAGCTGACATAAAGCTGATTTTGGACCATTGCAATTTGGTTGGGCGAGTTCCACAACAGGCCATTTTCCGTGGTCCATGTTTGTGTTTTTCTGTTGTGAAGATCAATTATCAACAGCCCGGTGTCAGCCTGCGTGATATATATTTTGTCATCGTGAATCAGCAGGTCGTTAATCGGGTTTTGGGGGATTCTTTCGCTTATCCATTTTGTTGGCTTGGCCATGACGTCGAAAAAGTTGAGGCGTTGATCGTTGAGCAGGCAGATGTTTTTCTGATCACTGAAAAGTTGTTGTCTGTCTTCAAGGTTTAGCCCCATTCTTGAATAGTTGGATGATTCGATTCTGCCAAGGATTTGATGTGGAATGACAGCCATACTGGCATTGGGCAGATTGAGGTTTTGGACTGGGTGAGGTTCGACCTTGCGCAAAAAAGTTAAAGGATGACTTTTGTAGCTACGGTCTGATGGATATTCCTTTTTTAACCGCTTGATCTGCTGTTGCAATATTGGGAGAGCATTTAATTTTGATACTGATGATATGTTTTCAATGGAGGATTCAGCAGTGGCGTGAAAGGTTGTTTGTTTCTTGTCCAGATCACGTTGGCGTTGTTTTTTCTCTTCGTGAAGTTTCTGGCGTTGGTTTAATTGCTCAAGCATGACCATGAGAGTTTTGACGACCTGATCTGAACGTTTATGACTCACTGGCATTTGAGTGACAATTTGTGCCAATTTTTCAATTGTTTTGACAAAGTGTTTATCGTTGCCTGCGGTATCTGTTTGATCAAGCTTGGCCAGATATTTCTGTAATACCATGCAGCGATTGAGAGTTTCATCAAGTTGTTGCTGGACGGCGGGATAGGGCGTGTCGGGTTGGAATACCAAATACCCAGGGAAGTGGTACGAAGTTAAGGCGCGGGATTCCATTGGAAGTTCATGGACTTTTAACAGGATATACAGACTCTGTGTGTATTCAATTAGACCTTGCTTGGTATTTGAGCCCGGACTGCCTGCAAAGCGGTCGAGAAATTGTTCCAAACGCTCGGTGTATTGGCGTTGTTCAATGAACTGTTTGGGATTATGCGGATTTACAGTTTGGGGACTCAGCTGACATCGCTCATAGGCATGCTTTGCATTCTGTGGGTCGAAAAACAAGGCCAAGTCCATAAGAAATTGAACATAGCCAAATTGACGTTCGCCAGGCTTGGGAAAGCGACCATTGACTTTGTTGGCATGTGCTTGGGCATACAGATAGTTGGCAATCTCGCTCTGCAAGCCTTGGCAGATTTGAGTCTTGTGTTTAGGCTGGATATGTTTGTTGAGTTTTTCAGCCAGTTTTTCCATACCGGATTCAAAATCCTTGATCGTTGTCTCTTCCTTCAACTCGACAGGAACGTTGAGCCCATCCCAGCAGTAAAGCGTTATGGTGACCGGAATGTCACTAACGGCTGTATTGTCTGGATGACTGTTTTCTTTGAAATAGCCCCAGAGATACTCGTCTGCTACATACTGCCATGCATTGGGATCCGATTCGGCCAACCCGGTCAAACTCAGAACCTGTTCATGACTGGCGTAATTGAGTCCAGCGATTTGCAGGATATGGGTGTCGGTTTGCTGGCCATACCGTGTGATGATCTTGTGGAACTTGGCTTGGTAATGATCAAGGCGGTCATTGTTAGATGTGTTGCGGATAAACAGTGGCGCAATGGTGACCTTGTCTTGAATCTGCTTGAGTGTCACAAGGGCCTGATCCAAGAGTCCAGGAAGGGTTTGAGTCATCAGATCCACATCCGCCTGGTTGGGATTGAAGTGACCTGATATGTCGGCCTGTAATTCAAGTGGTACCTGGGCCAGCACACTGGCATGCCGTGTGTCTAGAACCTGCATCTGCATAATGGTGGTTTGAGACTTGATATCTTGATTCACTGTGCAATACAGCACCATGTTTGCCTTAAGAAGAGCCCCGAGGTTCATGGTTTGGCGGGTATTGATACCTGTGCCCAGAGACATTTCGTTGATCGCTAAAGCGAGTTGTTCCCGATCGACAAGTGTGATGCGTGTATCTTCATTGAGTGATGCCATCATGAGGTCCGCCAGATTCACTGCCGTGAGTTGGTTGCGATACCAGGCTGTGGGCAAATCAAATGGTGCTACAAGCAATGTGGGGCGATGAGAAATGCTTGGGGGAATGACACGTTCAACCCGTGATGCCTTTTGGGTAAACTGTTCGATAGTCTTTAGCTGGCCAGCTGCGCTGAGTTTCAAATACACGGGCACTGGGCGTGGACGGGATTGTTTTTTTATGTAGGGCTTACGCTGTTCGCGGTATTTGTCTGAATCATCTTGTCGGTCAAAAACGCCGGCCGTGTTTAATCCTGCCAGCAACCCGAGCACGATGAGCGTCCATTGCAGTGCTTTGATGCTCTTGGATTTCATGGTTGATCCCCCGCCTGTTGTTGTCTTACTTCTTCGTCGTATGCTTTTTTAATCAGCTTATAGATTTGGGGTGTCGAGGTTTCTTGTGTAAATGCGAGCAGGTCAGACGGTGTGTTTTTATTTTCAAATGAGAGTTCATGTAGTTTCATGCCTGATTCAAGAAGGATCTGGATGCGTTTAAGATCCTTTTGAGTGACAGCTTTGAGCACAATATCGACAGGCAATCTGACACCTGTTTGGAGAATGCCTTTGACTATATCCACATCCTGATTTTCGACAGCCATATCAATGAGCCAGTGAATAGAGTTGATGGCATCATCCGCTTGATATTGAAACCCATTTTTCATCATCAGCTTGAGTAAGGGATAACTATCGTTTCTCGCCAGATATTTGGCAATGAACTGCTGGCTATTGGGATCATCAACACGCGCACCTGCAAACAGACATGCTTCAATGTATTGAAAATTCTCTGTCTCGATTGCTTTGTGCAGTCGTCTTTGTAGTGATTGGTAAAACGAAGCATGATGCCTCGCCGAAATAGTGGTACGCTCCATTGTACGGATGAGATCCAGATTACCCCGGACGTGGGCAAAGGAAAAAGCAATCGGTAAAAAGTCCAGTGGGTAGGTGTTTTGATGGGTACGGTTCAGTGAAAAGACCCGTTGCGTGTCGCCAGCAATAATCGCCTGTATCAGGGCTTTTTCAGCATCGTTGCATGGATGCTCTTTTTCCCAGCGACTGATCTCCAAGAGCACCATGGCGCAATCCAGAAAGCCGCGTCCCAGGGCGATTTTAAGGGGATCTTCTTGCTTCGTGTCCACATGAGGACGCAAGCCAAAGCCAGCCATCTGCCGCATGATGTCCGGCCGATTGTGTTGCATGGCGGAGATTATGAATTGCTCTTTGGGGCCTTGGTTTTTTGCGGGATTGAGTCCCAGTTTTTGAACCATGTGCAGATACAGATCGAAATGACCTTGTTGGATGGCCCAGCCCATGGGGGTTTGACCATTGCCGTCTGGCAGGTTCATTTGAGCTTTGTGTGCTGCCAGCAGGTCCATACATGCCAAGGCACGATTTATAACCGCATAGCTGAACGCTGATTTGCGGTAGAAATAGGCATTCACAGGGACACCTGCTTCAATGGCCTTGGTTGCAATTGGAGCATTATTTTTCCTGCACGCAGCCATCAACGTGGTGTAGCCGTGATAGCTTTCTTTGGTCAGATCCGCGCCTTGTTCCAGAAGCCAATCGATCACTGGCATCTGATCGTTGCTAATGGCGTGCAGCAGGGCTGTCCAACCATCCTTGTCCCGTACGTCCAGGTAATCATCTTGTTCACGAAGCGTCTTGAGTGTCTGTAGATCACCGATGCAAACGGCATCCCACCATGCCTCAGGGGCAAGCTTGTTCTGGGCAGGAATGTAAATCCGTCGGGTCTGCTGCTGTGCGGATGTTGGGCTTAAACCAAAGGACCACATGCTTATGACACACAGCAACAAGCGCAACATCGTGTGATACCGGTCTAATGAAAATGACATGGATTCCCCCGTAAATGGGCAAGGATAGACAATGTCTGCTGTCAGTATATCAAGCAGTCTTTTTAGTGATAGCGGGAATTTGTGGTTTTCTTGTCGTCCTTGTCGGATTACACTATCTCTTGATGAACAGCTTAATTTATGATGGGGCTGATATTCCGGAGGACCGTTCGTGTTATTGATTCAATGCCTTGTCACCATCACGTTGCTCAATGGCGGGCATTATTTTGCTCAGACCCCAGCATCGGTGAATCTACATTTTGAATCATTTGATTCTGCTCAATCCAATACGCTGCATTGGCAATTGGCCAAAGGTGATCGTGTCTTGGCAAGTGAGATGGTTGATCTCAAAAAATCACAAATACAACTTGCAATCCCCTTACCTCACGTTCGCACCAAAATCGGTCTCACATTGCATTGCCAATGGCAGCAGGGTGATCGGATCGTTAACAAAACGCAGACTCAGATAATCGTTTGGCCTCCATCTGGATTGTCTAAACCCCTTAAGCGGTTCGAGACCCTGCAAGTCATCGTTTTAAGCTCCTCAGAGGCAATTGAACATCTGCTCAAACCCGTGGGTGTGAATGTTCGCACCCTTAACAATCTCCATGCCTTGGGGCTGGCCAGACCCCATGTATTGATTGTCGATCAAGCAAGTGATTCGATAGAACCGGATTCCATTGCAAGGCGTTTAAAGCAATTTGCTGAGTCTGGGACACAGATCGTTGTCTTTGGTAAACGCCATTTAAAAAGCTTCACTGACATTCCTACGATGCGCACCAAATGGTCAACGCTTAAGGCATTGGATTGGCAAGCCCAACACCCGCTGCTTGGGGGCTTGTCAGCGGATGATTGGGCAGGCACTGTACCTGATGACAAAGAAGCGATGCTCACGGCATTGGCAGTCGATGCAGATTTGCCGATCAGTGATTGGGTGGCCTGTCACGATTTGTCAGCAGCACAGATCAAAGCCGTCTTGGTTGCAGAACAGCAACTTGGTCAGGGACGTATGATCTATTGGCAATTACCATTGGGGAATTGGCAGACCGACCCGCGTGCTGCACAGGTCATTGAAAATATACTCGATTATCTGGCTACTCCGATTCGTCCTACACGTTCACGTCATGCCAAAGAACTTGACGCTTTACGTCAAACGCAAATACCCCAAGCCCCAATTCCGACTATTGGTAACTATTAAATATTGGTCTACGAGAAAACTTGATCCAAAAGGTAAATACCATGATTCGCAAAACATTGTCTTTAAGCCTGTTTTTTACCCTTATGACAGCACTCACCGCTTGGGGAGCCCCCATGTCCGTCGTGGTCTTCCCGTTTGATACGACTTCGACCGGCCAAAAGGATCTGGGGGATCAAATCAGCCAGATCGTCGCTGCGAGCCTCAGTGAACTTGATGATGTCGTACTTGTCGAACGACAGTCCATGAGCAAGATTCTTGAAGAGCAGGAAATCAATCTCACCGGCATGGTCGATAATGCCAAGGCCATCCAGATTGGCAAACTTGTTGGGGCTCGATTGATGGTCTGTGGCAAGGCTTTCCAGCTGGGGCAGACCATCAATCTCACCGCCAAACTCATCGGTACGGAAACCAGCCTCGTGCAGATGGTCGCAGTGACCGGTAAAGCCGATCGTGACCTGGGAGAACTGGTCTTTGAATTGGCAGAGAAAATTAGAGATAAATATCAGGCCAAAGCCGCGTCCCTCGTGGCACAGCAAAGCAAGGCTCCGTCACTTGATGTATGGAAAGAAAAATTTAAAGACAAGAAAATGCCTACGGTGGTAGTAGCTGTGCCTGAGGAACACATTGCTCGAGTGCAGGCCGCCCAGGCAGATCCAGCTGTAGAGACGGAAATTAAACGTATGCTCCTGGCATGTGGCGTGACGATTTATGAAGTCAATGTCAATAAACTCACAAAATCCCTTAAGCATCTCAAGGATCCCAAGCTCTCCGGCGAAGCCGCCAAAGCCGACTGGATCATTGCCGGTGAAGCCTTTAGTGAATTTGGCGCCCGTATCGGTAATCTCAACAGCGCGATTGCTCGCGTGGAGATTAATATCATCGACCGCGGCACAGGGAAAGTGATCTTTGCGGATCGCCAGATGGCACGTGCCGTGGATTTGGGCGAAAACCTGGCAGGCCGAAAAGCGCTGCAATTAGCCGGTGAACGTTTGACTTGGCGTCTATTGGAAAAAATTCTGGAAAGTTCCAAGTAAATTAGGCTTTTGTATTTGACATTTCATCTCCAGACGATGCAATAGAATCCCATCTCTGGAGTACAACACGATGTCAAATTTGCCTTGTCGACTAAAACGTTCCGAATCCTTCGTTGGACTGCATTTTGACTTTCATGCTGGCGACGATTGCACGCATGTCGGTAAAACGGTCACCTTGAGCATGCTCCAAAAAATGCTCGATCGCACCAAGCCCGACTATGTGCAGTGTGACTGTAAAGGGCATCCGGGTTTTGCCAGCTATCCGACGAAAGTCGGCACACCCTCGCCGGGTTTTATCAAGGATCAACTCCAACTCTGGCGGCAGGCAACCGCAGAAGCAGGCGTGAGTCTGTACATGCACTATTCAGGTGTCATTGATCAACAGGCCGTCAAGCAGCATCCACACTGGGCCAGTTGCCAGGCTGATGGGACGCCCCATGACAATGGGTCGACATCCGTATTTGGCCCCTATGTCGATGCATTACTCATCCCCATGTTCCGCGAACTCGTCGATGATTACCAGGTCGATGGCGTCTGGATTGATGGTGAATGCTGGGGGTTGAAAATGGACTATTCGCCGCATGCACTTAAAGCATGGAAACAGGCGACAGGCAAAGAGCAGATGCCTCAAAGCCCCGATGATCCGGATTGGTTGGACTATCAGGCATTTCAAAGGCAAGGCTTTCGTGACTATGTCGCCCATTACATCAGCCAGATGCGCAAGACGCACCCGGACTTTGAGATTGCCAGCAACTGGGCATACTCCGGACACATGCCTGAAAAGGCGACCTTGGATGTGGATTTTATTTCCGGTGATGTCACACCCACCAACGGCTTTAATCGCGCCTGTCTTGAAGCTCGGATCATGCAAGGTCAGCCACGTCCATGGGATCTGATGGCATGGGGCTTTAATGGGCGATGGGCACAAAAGGACTCAAGTCCCAAGTCTGCTGTGCAACTGTCTCAGGAAGCTGCTGCAGTGTTGGCGATGGGGGGCGGGTTCCAGGTCTATTACAAGCAGAAACGTGATGGCTCGATTTTTGAATGGGAGATGGGTATTGCCGCAAAGGTGATTGAATTCTGCCGAGAGCGTCAGGCCGTTTGTCATCGCGCGACTCCCGTGCCACAGGTGGGTTTGATCCTCAGCAGTGAGTCTTACTACCGTCAGCCGGATTCCTTGTTTTGTCCCTGGGGTGGTTTTTATGATCCGATGGAAGGCCATCTCCGCAATATCCTGGATAACCAATATGCTGTGCAGACGCCGATGCCATGGGAGTTGGAAGAAGATATTGATCGTTTCAAACTGCTGGTTTTTGGCGAGTGGTTACATCTGAGTGATCAATTCAAAGCTCGGCTGCTTGAGTATGTCCGACAGGGGGGCAACCTGTTGATCGTCGGTCCAGATAGTGTCAAGCATTTTGCCAGGGAGTTGGGTGTCACCGGTAAACGTATTGACGGATGTACGGTTTACGTGCAGAGTAAAGCAGGTGTGATGGGTAATTTCCAGACACCGATTTTTGAAGTCATCGACTCTCAGGACGCGCAGGTGTCGCATTGGTTTTACCCACGCTGTGAACCGTTGGATGCGATGACGCCTGCCTGTACGATTCGACAATTAGGTAAAGGCAAGATCGCAGCGATCCACATGGACATTGGCAAGCGATACACAACCGCCAGGACTGCGGTGGCTCGTGATCTGATGGGGGACATGCTTCGTGCACTGTTTCCTGATCCAATCGTACAAGTCACCGGATCGCATCATGTCGACGTCGCTGTGAACCAGCAGGGCGATGACCTGATGATCAACCTGATCAATGCGTTCGGCTCACATGCGGATCAGAACTGCTACACCTATGACGAGTTGCCAGCCATTGGCCCGTTGCAGATAAAGGTTCAACTCGACAAGTCGCCGTCCAAAGTGATCCGCCAACCTGCTGGTCATCTGATCACTGAGACGGACTTTGAACAGGGTGTCTTGTCCTTTTGCATTGAAAGGGTTGATTTGCACGAAATTATTCAGATTCAATTTTGATAAAGTCCATGATCCAGATTTGCAATCATGCCCAGCAGCCATTGGATGAGAACCTCACGATTAAACTGGTTTAGCAGGTACAAGTTGGAAAGAGCATTGGCGAATCAATCATGGTTAGAGATACGGATGCCCTAAAGAGGCGGTGAGTGGTGAACGAACTTGTTCAATGGTTTAACCTCAAGACTACCGCAGAACAACCGGCGATTGACACTGCAATAACTGTGTCTGTGAATTTATGTGTTCACACATGCATTGCATATCCTCTATAATCCATGTCGATTCATCCAGAGACACGTGGCCGCAATGGGGATGGCCGCAGTGGATCAGCAGTGGGGCTATGCTTGATGTCCAAATCCAACGAGCCGAGTATTTTTTGTCCATCCTGTGGCGAGGCGCATCCGTGGCTTAATTATCTCAAAGGCCAGGAGTTCCAATGTGCGTGTGGACATGTGTTACACATGCCTGAGCAGGCACCCACCGAACCCACAGCTGGCATCCGTTCTACATCTGATCAATCCGGCAGTACCTATTCACTGGATGCATTGGTGAGTCCGGGCAGCACTGCACCGACTGGTTTAAGCACAGAGGATTCAGACGAACAGGATGTCATCGAAGATGATGAGTTGGAAGTAATTGAAGATCCCGATCTGGAACCTGTAGAATCTGACGAAGGATTGTCGGACGAAAATTTATATGAACTTTCAGTAGACGATGATCGTGGGCCGCAGATACCCGTACCTTCATCTTCCATTGCAGCCTCAGCCGGAGCAAACAGCAGCTTTGCCGATGAACTGATGCCTGTGGCCGACCCGAATCCGTCGGTCCCTTCTGCTGCACCTGCTGTCCAATCGGGTATGACCAGGTGTCCTTACTGCAAGACGCCTTATCCATTTAAAAAGACGCATTGTCCTGAGTGTGGGCGCGATGAGATGGGCAACCGTGACAAGAAGCACAAGCAAAAAGCTCAAGCGGCAACGCTCAATATTCTTGGGATACCTTGTACACCGCGGAATATTGCCATCGTCGCTACGGTGTTTCTGGTGTTCGGTTATGCGTTTTACTGGTTTGTGACAGGCCCAGCCGCCAAGTTCCGGTATTACGACATGAAGATTGTTGATGGCGTGGTGGTCTTAAAGGCCGAGATTCAGACGACTGGCAACATTCTCGAAGGATTTAAAACCATCAACCACAAAGGCGGAACCAAAGCCGGCAGCGCAACGTTATACGGTAATGCCGGATACCTGGCTGTAGGTGGGAACTTTGACATCTTTGCCGTCAAACCCAGCACGCAGGGGCAGTATGTTTTGTTGGATGTGGCGATCCAGCAGTCCATGTTGGAGAACAACAATTCACGCAGTGGCTATGACATGCTGCTTATCTCTCATCACTACAAGCTCAAGTCCGGGACCACGGAAGTTTCCGGGACAATCTTGATGGAGAAGTTGCCCAACGATATGACCCTGATTCTCGGTTCATCGAGTACCAGTGATATACGCATGTCCTATGTGCCGGGACTGATTCCTGAAGAAATTGATTGGCCGGATTATGATCGCCTGCCCATTTTCGGTAAGTTAACTTTTACCGGTGCACAAGGGATGGCAGGTAAGATTGATTTTCGTGCCCACTCACGTGATCCTGACGCGATCGGAGCCAAGGGCATGACCATCAATGGTAACTTGCAATACAGCTCCGCTCTGGGGATTAAAGCTGACTACAAGTACAACGGTGGGGATATGAATTTGAAAGTTGATCCTGCATGCAATGTCTTTCGAGCCATTGTCGATGAAAAGGTCAAAGCCGACTGGTCACCTTGGCATCAATACCGCTTTCATCTGATCTTCCCCAAACCGGCTAAGGGAAAATATGATCTGCTCTATGCTGATCAAGTCGTCAAGCGAATCAGGGTCCCTTGAGTCTGTCTTAACTGTCACTGTGATAATCTGCAAGTTTCGCGCTGCATAGTCATGCGTCATGAATTGTCATGGGATAGTTGCGATGTAGAGGGGCAAAATCGGCGCATAAAAAAAGCCCGTGAAACTGCTCGCTTTTTCCATTCCGCTAAAGGTAGTCACTGTATGTCGGACTTAGGTGCGATTATGTTGAGCTAGTCACGGGCTACTTAATTTATCGGTTATAAACGCGCAAAAATCCAGTCTTTGGAAAGAAAAAAACGAAAGTTTATTTATATGGACTTTGTTTTTCCACATTCAAAACAGCCTGTTTTTACAGTGTTAATTGAAATGATCGGAGTTCATGCTTGTTGAGAATGTGTGTCGCGTCAAGGGCTTACACCACATGTGTACTACCATCTAGTCTAATACCACAACCGGCTGTTGCAGTAAGGTCAAAACAGGTTATCGTGTGGGCAACGGGGCAGGTTTTTTTATGACACTCAGCGAGCAACCTCATGAAGCTTTATACCCGTCGTGGCGATTTAGGAAAAACTGATTTATTAGGTGGCCAAAGAGTCTCCAAAGTGGATATTCGCATTGTCGCCTGTGGGACAATTGACGAACTCAATTGCTTATTGGGCGTTGCGGTGTCGTCATGCAATCATGCTCAACTCAAAAATCAGTTGCTTCGGATACAACATGAGCTGTTTAATCTCGGCGCGGATTTAGCAATGCCCCATGAAGCAGGTGATGTGATTTGGCGTGTCGGTGATGAGCATATTGACCGTTTGGAAAAAGAGATTGATGATGCGACCGTGCAAGTGGTACCGTTACGCGCATTTATTCTGCCCGGAGGAAGCGAGCTAGCTGCACGATTGCATCTTGGGCGTGCAGTCTGTCGCCGTGCTGAGCGCTTTGCGGTGGAGTCCGCCCAGACTTGCGATGTGAACCCGATGGTCATCACGTATCTGAATCGGCTTAGTGATTTACTGTTTGCCTTAGCACGTTGGGCCAATATGCTTGAAGGTGTCGAGGATGTGCCTTGGGATCATGGTCTTTAATCGCATTGGACTGGAGACTCAAAACAAAGATCATAGCCATCGGGATCTTTGAGGTAGAGTTGTTTCATGCCATAGTATGCGACCGTCGGATCATTAAGTTCAAGACCGTTGGCAGCGAACTGGCTTTGGAGTGTGTCCACATCATCGCATATCCAGTACAGCGTGACGCCGTTTCCAACTTTTGACATGTCGTCTTCATCCAGGCAAGCCTGTTGGAGCATCACTGCGACACCATCTTTTTCAATGCGACACCAAATAAGGTTGCCTTTGTCATCAGCTTGCTGGCAGAGTTGGAAGCCGAGTTTGTCAATGTAAAACGTCAGTGAGTGTTTTAAATCACTGACCATCAGCAGGGGGACAAGTTCGCGGATATTCACAGGATTGGGCATGGCGGATTCCAATCAAGAATGCAAGTTGTTTATGCGTTGCGTTTGGTTTGTTCAGCTTTGACGGCTGTGACGATTTTGGTAATGGCATCTTCCAAGACATCGTTGACCACAAACAGGTCATAGACATTGGACTCTTTAGCCATGGTGATTTCGAGTTTGGCTTTGTTGAATCGTTTCTGGATGATCGCTTCATCTTCACGGGCGCGGTCACGCAGTCGCTTAAGCAGGACATCTTCATGGGGTGGGAGGATGAATACCCCATAGGCATCAGGCATATTTTTCTTCACATCGATCGCGCCCTGGACATCAATTTCCAGAATCATGATCCGACCGGATGCCAGTGCTTCGTCGACAGGTTTTCGCGGGGTGCCGTAGTGATTGCCGAAGACCTCTGCCCATTCGAGCAGGTCATTGTTTTCGATATGTTGTTTGAAAATGTCTTCAGTGACAAACATATAGTCCAGCCCATCGGTGTCGCTTTGAGTTTGCGGGCGTGTGGTCATGGAGATGCTGAATTGCGCATCAAGACGTTTAATCACTTCACGGGTGATGGTGGTTTTCCCGACTCCTGATGGGCCGGAGATGACCAGTAGTAAGCCGGTTTGTTTATTAGTGTCAGTCATGTTTGTCGTCTGTATTTTGCTGTTCAAGGAGTTCTTCAAGTTGGTGTGAAACTTGAGTCAGCTGATTTTCAAGGTGGTTGAGTCGTTTGCTGAGCATGTCGATTTGGTCTGACTGCTGGCTGGGTTGGTCAATCATTTTCGCGGTCACATATTTGTAGACTGCCAGCACTGCAATCAATGCGACGATGGCGACCACATGCCATGATTTTAGGACCGCGATAAGCAGCATCGTTTTGAACCCCGATCAATTCTATTCTCTGTTTTTGGCATTGAGGCAGAGGAACATTGCTGCCATGCGGACAGCCAGGCCGTGGGTGACCTGTTCGAGGATGGTGCTTTGGGGGCCGTCTGCCACAGCCGCATCCAGTTCCACACCACGATTGATCGGGCCAGGGTGCATTACCAGTAATTCCGGTCGTGCTTTTTTAATTCGTTGCCCGGTTAATCCAAAGAGGGTGGCATACTCGCGGACACTTGGGAAGAACTGACTGGTCATGCGCTCGAATTGAATGCGAAGCATATTGATCGCATCAATGCGAGGCAGGACATCATCCAAGTCATGGGAGACTTCACAACCCAGTGATCGGAATGTGCCAGGGCATAAGGTTGGTGGTCCGACGAGAATGACTTTGGCGCCGAGTTTTTGCAGGCCGTGGATATTGGATCGTGCCACGCGACTGTGTGCGATGTCCCCGACGATGGCGACGCTCTTGCCGGTGAGATCCATGGTGTCCATGAGGTTCCAGCGTTTACACAGTGTGTAGATGTCCAGCAGTCCCTGCGTAGGATGTTCATGTTGGCCGTCACCTGCGTTGATCACCGAGCAGTTAATCGCGTGAGCCAAGTGTTTGGCTGCACCACTTTGTGCATGTCGGCAGACGATCAGGTCCACGCCCATGGCTTCAATGTTTCGCGCGGTGTCGGTGAGTGTTTCGCCTTTGGAAACACTCGAACCTTTACCGGTGAGTTCGAGGATATCTGCTGAGAGTCTGCTTGCTGCAAGGGTGAAGCTTGAGCGTGTTCGGGTGGAGTCTTCAAAGAACAGGTTCACGACCACGCGACCGCGCAACGCGGGCACTTTTTTGATGCTTCGCGTACTGACGTCTTCAAAGCCATGTGCCGTTTTAAGAAGGAAACGAATGTCCTGAGCGCTGAGGTCTTCAAGTCCCAGCAGGTCACGATGAGGCCATGCATAATCCAAACCGGCTTGGGTCACTTGGTTGGGCCTTTCTGTTTGGGATGGGTAGTGATGCAGTCCTGCTCATCAAGTGGCGTCAGATGGACATCAATGATGGTGTCGCTGTCGAGTTGTTGTGATTTGAGATCCACTGCCACGAAGTCCGCACTGATGGGTAGTTCACGTCCCCCTCGGTCCACCAGAACAGCTAACCAAATACGTCGCGGGCGGCCGAGATCCATCAGCGATTGCAATGCTGCACGAATGGATCGGCCGGACATGAGCACATCGTCCACCAGAACGATATTCATGCCATCAATATCAAATGGAATTTCGGTGGTTCGCACAACCGGCTGATGGGTGATTTCAGAAAGGTCATCGCGGTAAAGCGTGATGTCCAGTACACCCAGTCGTTCTTCGATCACCGATGAGTCGAGTTGCTCGGAGATACGTCCAGCGAGTAAGTCGCCTCGACTGCGAATCCCGACTATGGCCCACGGGTGGGTGGACTCATTGGCTGATATGGCCGTGTTGATCTGGCCAGCCAGTTCGCTGACCAGTGAGGCGATTTTTGAACTGTCTGCAAGCGTTGTCATGGTGGACATGATACGGGAATCGATTTGGTATTTCGAATTAGAACTGTTCCAGAAGTGCCGACGGCAATGATCAAACCCATGCATGCGTCAGGCTGTTTGATTTGAATTCTCTAAGGGAAATTACTGTTTCCAGTTGCTCCCAAATTCTGATCCAAGTAAACTTTAGTTGCTATGAATCCCAGAAAAAACACCACAGTCGTCGCCATTATGGCTCTCTATCTGCTGCCTGCTTGCCTGTTGATGGGATGTAACGGCAAAAAAGTTGCCTATCCCAACCCCATCAATGAAGAATGGAAGCTGCTCGAACCTCAGCAGGCCCATGGATTGGTGGGTAAGACTCAGCCACTGATCCCAGATGTTGGCCAGCCTATTGCGTTTAAAGCACTAGTTAAACAGTCCCAGTCATCAATCACCGGTAACGCTCGTGAAGTGAAGCATGTTTACCAGGGGCGAGCCAAGTTCGAAGATGTTATTGAGTTCTACCGTCGCCGTTTAGACATGAACGGTTGGAAAATGGGGAGCGACGAACATCAAGACAACGGCTTTGTACTCAACCGCACCAAAGGTCCCGAACGCCTGCGTATTTTGATGTACCCACAAGGTGACCGTGTTACCGTGGTGATCATGATCGGCCCGATCTATAACGTTCCTTCTGGTGCCGCTTCTCCTAACGGTCCGATGCCGAATCTAAATTTAGGCTCCAACGGCTAAAATCGGTTACAATCTTCCGACTTCCATGCTCGCTGATAAGCCAGTCGCCGGTACGCGACGGAGTTATGGATCACACCATGCTGCGGATCATTAACGTGGCATTGCTGCAACCCCTCCCGATACAACGGGACGACAGAGAGACACAACACAATGGATTCGAAACATCGTCACGAGTTGGAACAGAATGACCTGGTTGTTTTCCTTACCCATTTCAATGAATGGTGGAACAAGTACGGCCAGATGACACTCATCGTCATCGTCATCGCATTGGGATCATTCACCGCGGTTCGTTTCTACAACTACAACAAGCATCAGGCTCACGAAAGTGCATGGGGTGGTTTGGCTCAAAGCACCAGCCCCGAAAGCTATAGTGCGACGGCTTCTGAAAACAGTGGCTCGGTCAAAGCCTTGGCTTACCTGCGTGGTGCGGACCTGCTCTTGGCGCAAGCCACTCTTCCGCCTGCCAAAGCTCAGGAAGTTGTCCCCGCATCGGACACCACCGATGCTGCTACGGATACCGAGAAAGCCGATGATGAAGTTGCCACACCAAACACAGTTGAATTGGCAGCACCTCAAATCAGAGAACCTGAGGAACTGCTCAAAGATGCCCGCAAGATGTATCAGGCCGTTGCTGACGACAAGAACGTTCACGTTGTGTTACAGATTAACGGTTTGCTTGGTTTAGCTAGCGTTGCTGAAGCACAGGGCGATTGGGATGCTGCTGACGCTGCTTATGATCAAGCAGTCACCCAAGCTGGCACGACCTATGCTGTGCTTGCTCAACAGGCCAAGGGTCGCAAAGCCAAACTTGCCCAACTCAAAAAGCCAGTCCACTTTGCCAAGGCTTTGCCCAAGCCTGCTCCCAAGCCGGTCTCCGACGAACCCAAAGCCGAATTCAAGGCTCCCAGTCTTGACCTGAATCTTTCGACCCCGGCACTGCCTGGTATCACCGATGAGGACAGTAAGTCGGAAGAATGATCCATGCGACCGGCAATGCTGTTTGTCTTTGATCAGTAAGCCATGTGAAACTGTATTGCCATGCCGCCTGATAATGATGATCAATTCGAGTCTTTCGAAGACGATGATGACATAGTCGATTCACTTGATGATGACGATGAAGCTATCGATTCAGACGAACAAAGTGATGAATCCCAGGAGGACGATGATGGCCTCCAACGGCACCATCGCTTTGTCGTTTCACGCAGCAATCTCATGCGACTGGATGCTTATCTGCAGCAACGTCTCAAAGGCGTCTCACGTTCACGAGTCAAAAAACTCATCGACGCAGGCATGGTGATTTACAACGGCAAAGTCAAACCCAAGCCCAGCGCAACGATGCGCGAAAACGATGTCATCGAAGTTGAACTGCCCGGTCAAGCTGTCAAGACCATTGAGCCTGAACCCATTCCCATTGAAATTCTCCACGAAGAAGATGGCTTTCTGGTTCTCAACAAGCAGGCAGGCATCATCGTCCACCCGGCACGCAATCATACCTCCGGTACGCTCATCAACGGCCTGGCATACCGCTTTAAACAACAGGTCGAAGCGGAAGGTAAAACCTTCAAAGCACATCAAACACGCGGGTTCAAGAAAAAGCAACGACTCAGCAAAGAAGAACTCGGCAAGGTCGCAGGACTCAGTGATGTCGGTGCTGCAGAGTTCCGCCCAGGTATCATCCATCGACTGGATAAATACACCACAGGTGTCCTGGTCGTTGGCAAAAACGAAGAGACACACTGGGGTATCGCCAAACAGTTCGAACAACGCAAAACACTCAAAGCTTACCTTGCTTTGGTGCATGGCAATTTCGATTGTGAAGGCGAAGTCATCGAGCAACACATCGCTCGTCACCCCACGATCAATGAAGCCTTTTGTGTCCGTGAAGATCATCTCTCCAAACACGCTGTCTCCATCTATCGTGTCCGCGAACAGTATGAAGGTTACAGCCTCGTGGAAGTTGAACTGCGCACCGGACGCACGCATCAAATCCGTGTGCATCTGTCACACATAGGACATCCCATTGTCGGTGATATTGTCTACGGCGGGGAACCCATTGGCGAATCGGAAATCACCAACCCGCCGATTGCGGCAGGTAGTCGCAAGTTCCTGAATTACGCACGCCCCAAGGCAGAAGGCCAAGCCATGGAAGCCAAGGCATTGGAACGTGAGGATTTGATCATTACCCATCCAGCTTTGCATGCAGCATTACTCGGATTCACGAATCCCAACACCAAAGAATTCATGCGATTCACCGCGCCATTACATGAACCGATGCGAACGCTTGTCCACAAACTTCGTGAGCACAAACGTGAAGATGCCATCGTCGCCAAGAAGGGGACATGGATTGATCTTGAGCAGGCGGTCCCGTTTTAAAACTGCTTGTGGTTTAGCGCTGCAACTCTCAAATGAATGAGCGGAGAATATTGATAGATCACGCAGCACGCGTCTGACGCACGGGTGTTGTTGTTTGATCGCGCATCAGCGATTCGATCATTTCACAACTGCGATGGATATCGCCGGTTTCCAAGCGGTAGCATTGTGCATCACGACAGATGGCAGTAAGGATTCGCATTGCTTCCTGCCCGCCGACGACTTGGCGGTTGAATGCCATTTCTGCCAGTTGGATCGCTGCTTCACTGCGTGACATTTCACGCAAGACCGGTTGTTGATGAGCGACATAGCGGGGGAATACAATCCGCCTGACAGGATACGTGTCCATCAAGTTGGATTGGCTTGGTTCGCTGGGTTTGACGTAGGCAACTTGTCCCTTGAACGCTTTGACATAGTGTTTGCGTTCCCAACGGGGCATGCCCAATTGATCAAGTACCGGGAAGGAACCAGCTTTGATGCAGATGGCTTTGGGGAAGGCATGAAGCTCAAGGGTTTGGCGATTGATCAAAGCGAATTCATCGCAGAGATACTTCCAGCCACGCGACATCAATGCTGCTGCAAGTGTCGATTTACCTGACCCGGAGGTTGCAGCAAGGATCAGTCCTTTGCCTTTGTAACTCAGTGATGCTGCGTGAATCTGCATGAACTGTTCACAGCGAGCGATCACACGCCAGTTGGTTGCCCATTCCAGATAGGGGAGGACTTCATTTTGCTTTAAATGCACAAACAGGTCTTCGCCATCGCCGGTGACTTTGTAACGCTTGATGAACGGATTCTTAGTCGGTGAATAGACCGCTTCAAGAACCAGCATGTTTTTGCGGTCAAGCTGCGATTCGGTGATATCCGGTTGACGGACATGGTCGTACAGTTCAGCCAAGTCCTGGGTGAATTGTGGTTCACATCCGCGCACTGCGACTTTCATCAGCCCGATGTCCAGGCGAAGAAACGGTGTGTCGGGATGGATGCTGGCTTGGGTCAAGGGTTGAGTAATCCGTGGCTGGCGAACATGGCGACCATCTGCTGAACATCATCACGTGCGGTGTCCTGATCCACGTCGTATCGCTGACACATATCTTTGGTCAAGTCTTCGAGCTTTCGACCACTGCGACAGCCGGACCAGACTTCCAGGGCAGATTGATTGAGTCTGAATGTGGCGCCGGTAATGGGATCGTAGAGAATCGCTTCGTTATCAAGAATTTCCTGGCCGACATCTTCACGACATCGCGGGCAGGGCAGGTCACAGCCCGGAACAGTCCATGAATGAACGCTGGGGTATGCAGTCTGATTTAAAAGCGTGTGAGACATTGGATGCGTCTTGGTGACAATGCAATCGAATCAGGAAACACCACTACCACCACTGCCAAATGCCGACTTGTTGGCTGACAGTGCGATGACAGCTGGGGCCACATAGGCAGCACGTTTGGCCATGCGCGTCACAAACTGGCGACGTGACTGTTTGGATTCGTCGCTGGGTGTTTGCTTTTGGCCATCGGTTGGCGGAGTTGTCTTGGGCTTCTGATCCATAATCGCTTTTGTCTCTCCTGATGTTTAGTTACTTCGTCTATATGTCGGTTTGTATTGAGTGTGACGATTAAATCTATGCTGCTTTTTGCAACGATTGTGTGCTTTGAGTGGTTTTGCGTCCGGTAACTTGTCCTTTGCGTTCAACTCCGACGGTGATGACGTCTTCCTTGCGAATGCGTTTGATGGCGACAATGCGATAGCCATCAAAGCGTGCATTGGGTTTTTCGCTTGAGCCGACGAACCGGAGTTTGCCTTTGATGGTCAGGTGTTGGCTTTGCCCATGCGGGTCGGTCATGATGACGCTGCCACGGGTTTGACCGTCCCATGCACGGACTCCAAAGTGACCGATGGTCTTGCCTGCATCAATGTCGCGTGATGCAATCAACTGCGGGCGTCCATCTTCATCACGGATGATCTGCGTGCGACTGAATATTGACCAGAGCGGATCAAGATATTTGGTCATCGGGCGAAGCAGGCGACACACATGAGCGACCGGCAACCAACCTGTGTGTTCATGGCCATACCATTCACGCATATGCTCTTTCCCAGGAAAAATCGCAGCAAAGAGATAACCCAAGACAAAGAAAATCCCAGGTGTCACCAGTGCGTTGACTAACACATGAGCAGTGGGGTGGTCATCATCACGGGGGGCTTGGCGAAGACACAAACGATCCCGCCAGTTCACAGGTGTATCCAGTAATTGTTCATAGACAAGTTGGGGGACGATCCATCGCTGGTGTCCGACTTGCGCAGCTTCAATGCCTGCAACCACGGGTAAAGTCAGATGCCATTTCTGTGCAGCATCCACGAAATGTTGCCAATCCATTTTGTCTGCAAATTGATCGGACCAATGACAAATATCCTCACGCCATTTGCGACTGGTGTCACCATGAACTGCCAGATGAGCGGTCATATGCAACAGCATCTCTTCAGGACAGGGGATAAACAAATAGGCATCACCGATCTGCACCCGCTGAGCATTGGCCCAAAGCGCGTCGTCGGGCATGAACTGCACGTAACGCAGTGGACGCAGAGGCCGGATATGCACATCCATCACCACTGGCATGATATCGCCCACCGTGTATTCAGCTTCGTAATAATACTTGGGGAAGAAATCCTCACGCATCAAAACCTGACTGCGATACGCACCCACTGATTCCAACACATCAAACGCGCGGTCAATATCGTCGGCTTCGATAAGTAAGTCCAGATCACACATCTGTCGCTCAGACGGATCATCGTAAACCGTCAACTGCATGGCTGCGCCTTTGAGCACCATTAACGGGACACCTGCATTGTTAAACGCCTTGGCTAAGCGAGCCAGAAAATGCATCATGCGAATGTTCTGCGTGGCGACCGCCAGTCCTGCACGATCTGTTGCCAACCGTGGGTCTGTTGCGGTTTTGAGCACTGCCATATCATCCTCCTTGAACACATCATCTACAGCCGGCGCAGACTGCCCCCTTTAGTCCTATCGGCAAATGACTTAGCGCAACGACAATCTGTTAAACAGGGACCGATAATGTGAGGGAGTAGGGAGTAGGGAGTAGGGAGTAGGGAGTAGGTGTAAACCGCTTGCGGTTTAGCGCTCCAGAAATCCATTGGACACCAAAACCGTTACGAGTCTCGCCGGCACCGCTAACCCGCAGGTGTTTTTATAAAATGAATCAAATCCCAAATCCCAAATCCCAAATCCCAAATCCCAAATCCCAAATCCCAAATCCCAAATCCCTCTCTGTTATACTGCCTGCCATGATTGATACCCATTGCCATTTGACTTATGACCCTTTGCATGAACGTGTTGAGCAGGTGATTGCCAATGCCGCAGCTGACGGTGTGGACCGCATGATTACCGTGGGGACCACGCCCGAAGATGCACGTAAAGGGTTGGAACTCACCCGACGCTTTAACAACATTTTCAGCACCGTTGGCGTACATCCGCACTATGCGGATCAATGCCAGGACAAGCAGGAAGTGCAAAGTGTCATGCGGCTTTTGGCATCTGATCCCAAGGTCGTTGCCTTAGGCGAAATGGGATTGGACCATCACTATCCGGACCCGCCCATTGAGTTGCAAAAAACAATGTTGGATTGGCAATTGGAAGTCTGCAGCGAACTTTCGGACATGCCCATCATCATTCACAACCGTGAAGCAACCGACGAAACCATCGCACAACTCACCGCATCGGACATTGATCCAACACGTTTTGTGTTCCACTGTTTCACTGGCCAGCTTGATGAGTTGGAAAAGATTTTGGCCTTTGGGGCGATGGTGAGTTTTACCGGAATCACCACCTTTAACAGTGCTCCCTATCTGGCCGATGCTGCCAAACGCATGCCTGCGGATCGGATCATGATTGAAACCGATTCCCCATATCTCACGCCGGCCCCACATCGTAAAGTCCGCCCCAATGAGCCACGCTATGTGGCATGTGTCGCGGACTTTATTGCTAAAGCACGTGAGATGTCACTCGATGATTTCGTTACATTGGTGGATGCCAATGCTCAGCGATTTTTCAACCTGCCAGCCGTAGATTAACTGAGTTGACCTGACCAGAAAATTGTTTATGATACATGGCTCAAATTTGGTTTAGGGTTTGACCTGATTCAAAGTTGAGCATGCAGATCACCGATGTGTGACATGTATGATAAAATGAAATATAGCCGGTTCAGACCCGGATTATAAATTCTGACGATTGGGTAGCTCAATGGTAGAGCATCGGCCTTTTAAGCCGCTGGTTGTGGGTTCGAGTCCCACCCCGATCATTGGTGAATATATCACCTAAAACAAATAAACCCCTGTGCTTACGGATAAGTACAGGGGTTTTTTTATGCGCGTGATCACCTGCCCTAAGCACCATGAAGTGCTGTTAAGCTGCGTTAAGACGTCACAAAATGCGCTCCATTTTGCAACCTCGACTAAAATCTCACTCATTGATTTGCCGGACGCTTCGCTTGTGGCTGCAATGAGCGTCTCCGGCGGTTTATACCAGACAATAAAAGCAATCGGGGTGGTCTTGCCATGACCGGTGCACCGCTGGTAATGCATATTTTTTGGAATGGTTGATTAGCCATTTATGAAATGTATTTCTGCCAACGCCAACGCCAACGCCAACACCAACACCAATGCCAGCACCAACACCAACGCCAACGCCGCACCGTTTGCAGCAGGTTGAAACGATTGCAATTCACCATGCCTGACATGCTGGCAACATCCCCGAGAGGATGAGGGACGTGTCGATCTCATGGAGCACACCGGGGCTGCTGCGCGGAGTGTGAAACTTCGTTTCCCGCGGGAGTTTCATATGGATATGGGACGTGATGTTTTGTTCTGTGCGATGTTTTTTTACGACCGTTGATCAGGCGATTGTAATCGACATCTGAGATAAACCGACTATCATTAAATCACTGCCGTGTGGTTCATTGCCTTTGTGTTAAAGGCTCCCATGCAGGTCATTGATCATGTCGTTGTCGGAACCCCAAATCTCATGATGCAGAATTTGTTGGATTATCTCAAGACGCGTCATCCATGTGTCAAATTCATGAAGCTCAATCATGATATTGACCATAGCAACACAGATGAACATCTGCATAGTAACTTGTATCAGATGACCTATTGTCCTAGTGGTGGTGGGTATTTTCGACTCCCGCCACAAAGCTTTACAACAGACAGCTCGTGCTTTTACATCGTCAATCCCAATGAACTGCACGGGTTGACATCAATTGAAGGCAGCAACTTCCAAAACGCGACATGTCGATTTGAGATGCCTGGTTTTGATGAGCGTTTGCTACGCTCAGAAGTCCGACTGGAACCACACATGGCAGCTAAAGCCTATGGCTTGATGTGTCAGATTCAATCCTACGTTATCGTTGCCGATGAGCAATCTTTGATTCGTGCCAATATGCTGCTTGTTGAGATTTTATTGATCCTTGAACAAGGCTGTCGTCAGCAGGAACAGGAACAGTTTTCACCGTTAGTGCGTCAGGCAATTGGATACATCACCGAACACTATCAAACCGGAATGGGGATTAATGCAGTGGCTCAGGTGTGTGGTGTGAGTGCCAGTCATCTTAGTCGTGTTTTCCATAAGGAAACCGGTGACACGCCATTGGCCTATCTGCATCGTGTCCGGCTTGGTTATGTGGTTGAGCAGCTGTTTCGGACGAATATGAAGATCGCAGATATTGCTGCTGCGTCGGGTTTTGAGAGTACCAAAAATCTGAACATGGCTTTTCGCAAAGCCTACCAAATGACACCTACAGAATTTCGCAGTAAGCACTTCGAGCAGAATCCAATCGATCAGGCTCAAGTGGAATAACTGACTGCCAGATTATCCAATCCCATGCGTGTGCGTAATGTGGCTGTATCGTCCTGGAATTCCGGAGCGAGAAAGAGACTCTGCAGACGATAGTTTGTGACAGGTATGTCGCTGGTTAATCTCAGAACATGCCAGTCGATGCTGCGGTCCATGCGGCGTCTAGCAGGTCTGATGGTTTGCGGTGTGACGGTGGTGGGATCGCCATGGATTGAAAGTGTCCAGCCCAAACCATTTTCCCAACGGTTATCTGATGACTGGGTCCATGTCGCGTCTGAACCCCAACTGACTGTCAATTTTGCGGGTTGGTTTGTTGTGACATGGTCGACGACTGCCATGCAACCCTCGGCTGTAATCACCGTGCGCTGCCAAGTCTTAAGGCCAAGCTGTTTAGGATAGATATAAGCCATGTCGATGGTTGCCCGGACGATGTTATCGTGTACATCGACTTGTACCTTGCTGGGTTTGATATCCCATGGTGGTGGGGGCATCCAGACATAGTTGTCGTTGTATTGGCCTTGTTCATCGACGAGTAAAACATTGTGTTCGCTACTCGCTTTACAGTAGGTGTAACCGGTGTCCGCCAGCACCCAGTTCCCCTTGTCGATCAGCAGGACGTTGCCTGTGTCAGGATGGTGATGACCGTAAGCGTAGGTGTGCTGTTCGCGGCTAAACAATTCGTGGCCATGCGGTGGGGCGGTTAGGAAATAAGCTTTGCGATGATCCGAAAGGTGGCTGACACAGTAACCCGCAGAGGGCAGCAAGGTGTAGGGTGTTGATTGAGACTTGAACTGGGGCAGTACATCTGTCAGATCAAACACATCCGGGGATAGCAGCGTTAACCAGAAATTGCCGATCAGATACTTGCCTTCCAAAAGTGCGTTTTTGTCGACCTCAGTAAGTTTGGCCAGCAGTTGACCCGCTGCTTTACGTGTCTGGGAATTGGGACTTTGACGTGATGCCCATAGCGTAAACGCTGCGTTACATGGGTAGCATCCATCGCCATCATCGACATGAAAACCACTGTTGCAATGCAAAGGTGTCAATGCATTCATGGCTGGGAAATGTGCATCAAACCATTCATGGGGCATCCATGATTGATCGGTGATCTGCTCAAGTAACATCAGAGAGGGGAGTAGTCCAAGCAAGCCAAAGGAAATGTATCCGATGCCTTCATGGTATGAACCGTCAGAAGGAAGATTGCTGGTGAAACGTCTGAAAGCTGCTGCTGCAATCTGCAAGAAATCCAATGCCTCGGGATCATCCTTGTTGTCATCCAATAACACGGCCCCTGCCATAAGCAAAGTTTGATATCCAAAGTAAGCATGGTTCTGAGTATTCACACCCGGCCAGGAACTTCGCCCAGTGGTGATCCAGTGGAGCATTTGCTGGGCTTGGTAACGGATTTTTTGTTTGATGCGTTCTACGCGTGATTCGCCAAGTCGTGCGTTGTGCCAGTTCAAGGCGACCGCAAGGCCGATCATGTTAAAGTCTGCCGAGAGGTCGTTGTTGTGATCCAGGCCATTGGGGTCTGAACTGCGACCCCATACTGGCAATGAAACCAGGGCGTCGATCCACTGGATCAATTGCATGGTGTCTGCTTGGCGTTCAAACAGAAGGACACGCAATGACAAGCACAGCAGATAGTCGCCCCAGAACACGACATTGTCTTCGTATACCTGGTTCGTTTTGAGGAACCTGGTTGCAACTTCGCGTGCTTCTTCCTGCGTTTTAGGAGGTCCAAAGCGTCCACAATCATCCAGAGCTTTATCCAGGGCATGACTCCATGGCGCTTTGCCCCAACTTTCACGCAGTTGTGACAATCGCTTTTGATCCATGAAAAACAGGCATTTTGTATCAACATTGGCAAAGGTCAGTGACGTGTCAACAAAGTCTTTGACCTGCTTGATGTCTGCGCTAAGCCATTGGACTTGTAGCGGGGTGGATACATTTAAGGCGATTTTTCCTGCGTGCTTTACACGAAACCCCAATCGCCCATTGAAATGTTTTTGATCCAATTCTGACTGGCGCGGGATGAAGGTGCGAGCCTTGGTGTTGATACCTGTGCTGCTTGAAAAGTGAACACAAGGCAGCAAGCAGTCTCCTTGGTTTGGACCACTTGGAGCATAATCCCATGGGCCGGTGGCACGGCCGTGCCAGTCAAAGGTCATACTTTGTGGGTCAAATTCGGGTGCCACAAAGTTGTAAATGATTTCGTAGAGTCCTGGTTCAAAGTGTTGTTGATAGGCTTGATTGTTTTGCAGAGCTTGGAGTAGTTCCATCAAGTTCGTTCCTGTTGTCTAATGCGCATGCTTGTAACTGATCCGCAACCCACGCTGCTGCCAACGCGTCGTTGGGATTGGGTGATAAAATTAAGTCGCCTGATTCGACATGATCCAGAAAGGCTTCCAACTCCGTGATGGCACCTTCGCGTTGGGGGATGGGGATGGCCTGGGGGTACATCTGCTGATACACGATCTGGTCGGATTCATAAACGGTCAGTCCGTGAAAGTAGTCAACACAGATTCGATAACCTGATCCAAAAATGTCGTACTGTTCAGCCAGTTGCCCGCAATCGGTGTGGATTAGCAGGTCGCCAGTCAAACCATTTGTAAACTGCAATTGAGCTGACACTGCACCAATGCCTGCATTGCTTAATTGACTGATTTGTGGTGATACCTGTATTGCTGGACTGCCTGCGAACATGTGAACCGTGTCAATGACATGAACGCCTGTTGCTGGCAGAAAGTTGGAATCAAACCGAGCGTGACGCAACATCGTGCCACGGATGTGTTGGACGGGGCGCGATGTGAAACGTTCTTTGAGAAACTGCATGGCCTTTAAGCACACCGGGGCGAAGCGTCGATTCATTGACAGCATGATCCGGGCAGGTTGCTGTGGGTTGGCCTGGACTTCATCGCAAAGCTGTTGGGTTTGGGTAAGGTTTTCACCAAATGGTTTTTCTACCAGCATCGGCAATTGGCAGGGCAGTAACTCACGAACCATCGTCGCGGTGATCTGCTCGGGAGTCACCACGATCAACGCATCTGGTTTTTCGATTTCAAGCATGCGGTCGATTTGAACATATGCTTGATCCAATTTGAATGCTTGAGCATATTTTTCTCCAGCTACTGCATTGCGATCGACAACAACAGCACGCCTGAGTCGATGTTTTAACGCAGCAATTGCCGGCCCGTGATGGAGCGATGAATGGCGACCAGCACCGATGATTGCCAGTTTGATCATGATGAAATGGCTTTCTCTAGCAAAGAATACACTAGCACAAGCATAGTCACGGGCTGATTGCGGATCAAGTGAAATATCAAAAATATTCCTAGTGGCCGATTCCGGGTTGTCGTGTTGTAATTGGGGGTGGAATTGATTTTATTGGAAAAAAGTGCCTGTATTGTGGCTTAAATGCATTTTAAGATATGCGTGGTATTGTTGGGTGACTTATTTCAAGTAAGTGGCTTTGGGAATTAATAGGTGTAAATTTGATATTACTTTAAATTAAATAATCAAAATACGTTGACTTTTGAGGGTTGCTGGTGAAAAATACTCTACAGGAACAAAATGGCATTTCTATGTGCCAGCATGCCCGCAGAGGCATTACCTTTCAGTGGATTAGCGATGGCAAAAATCATGATCAGAATGAAGGCAGGTTAACCATGAAGCTACCGATTCATGTCACCAGAATTAGCCGTCCCAAAGGTTTTACACTCATTGAGTTGCTTGTGGTGATTTCGATTATCTCAATCCTGATTTCCATTTTGTTACCTGCTTTGGCCAAGGCGCGTGGGGCAGCTAATGCGATTAAGTGTTCGAACAATCTCAAAACCATTGGACTGGGTGTTTTTCTTTATGCTCAGGATTACGATGACAACATGCTTGGCTCCATTGTTGAGTATGTTAAATTTTGGAATGGCGATACCTCCAATCGGCCATGGTATGAGTTGCTTGCCAAGTTCGGGGATCACTCCAGACTTTCCTACAGTCTGATCGATCCTGAAAGTTTTTCCTGTCCATCTGTTGCTGAGAATTTTTTCGTTACCGGTAAGCCGTTGTTATATGGTGACACCGGAACAGGGCCATGGATTCACTACACCATGAATATGAATCATGGCAATGCCAACAACTATGCGACATACCCGTTGCGCAGGATATCCAGTGTTGCCAAGCCGATTCGGTATCGCTTGAACATGGACGGACTTTATGGTGCCAATCACTACACCGGCATTGATCATCGTTCCAAGGTTGGCGAACGACATAGCAGTAGTTTTAATGTGGTCTTTGCGGATGGTCATGTCAATGCGCAACGGATGAATCGTGTCGGTCTGACCACAACTTCCAAAGGCAGCAGTTGGGAGCCGTACTGGAATCCCAATGAAGGGTTGGACTGATTGAATTTTTGCAAGGATATCACCATGATTCGATTGTTCTCTGTACTTGTTGTCATCTGTCTGATGATCAATGTGGACGTGCTACAAGCCGCGGACGAAGCGCCGCAGAAAAAACCTAATTTGGTTCGCAACGGCGGTTTTGAAGAGGGGGACAAATACTGGGGGTTCGCTCAATGGAAAGGCCTTGCATTACCCGGCCGATTTGAGACGTTCAATGCGCCTGAAGGTAAACAGTATTTTGTACTCACCGAGCCAGGAACTACCGAGCGACGCTTCATACGCACCAATCCTTTTCCCGTCGATAGCAAACATGATTATGTATTCACCGTCACCTTGGCCACCGAGAATGTCCGCAAGGGAACGATCAATGTCAGAGCCTTGCAATACGGGCAGAAAGACGGCAAGAAATCCCCTGTGCTCGGATGGGTCGCACCCAATCGCCCCGGCGTTCACGACCTTATCCCGTCATTAGCAGGGACCACGGATTGGACCGTATACACCTTTAAAATACCGGGTAAATCGCTGAATCCCAAAACCACCAGTTTGGGGATTTACTTTAATCACGAACAGCCGAGTCTCGGTGAATTGAAAATCGATGCGGTGCATGCATCGGCAGAATAAGTCTTATTTCATCATGTCTATTGTCGGGTAGGTTATTGCAATATGCCCTGCGCTTATCACAGGATTAATTTCATGGTCAGGTTCATTTTAATGTGTTTAGCAACGACTTTATTGAGTGTTGATTCTGTCTCGGGGCAGAATCTGTTTCCAGGTGATACATCTTTCGAAGCTGGTTCTGCCAACTGGTTAGGTGGTCAAAGCGTTGCTTGTGACGATGCGCCTGACGGGAAATATGTCTTGCAACTCACACGCCCCAGCAATCACAGTGATATTGTCTATGGGTTGATTCAACCTGGCAAAACGTATCGCTTGAGTCTCTGGGCACGAACAGTCACTGGCTTGGGACACGTCGAATTGCATGTTCGACATGTACGGTATGGACCGGTTGGTAAACCATTGAAAATGACGTTGACAAAGCAGTGGCAAAAATTTTCCATTCACTTGCCTATGCAGGATCGTCAGAGAGATGTGTATCTGGAACTTCATCAACCTCAAGACTCAGTTACACAAATAGACGGCCTGATGCTCAATACTGGTAACAAGTCTTTGGACTATCAACCACAGCAGGACGTGGTGGTGTCAATTTCAACCACCGCCGCGCCGGGGAATATGCTCTATGTCGATGAAACGCTCAAGCCTTTATCTGTGGGAGTGAGTAATCGCACGCAGCAATCACAAACAGGCAGTTTGCTTGTCCGCACCGTTGACTGGTATGGCAAGGTGCTCACTCAGCAGCAATACCCAATGACATTATCTGCCAATACCAGTAAACGCATGTCCTTTGATGCACTTTCGAAAATGACTCAGGGTTATTTTCGAGTCCATGCTGATTTTAAAACTAAGCTCGATCAACCCATTGCTTCAGCTATGACAGCCTTTGGTGTCGTGGAGCGTCCAGCAGTGGTGACGGCCAGGCAAGCCACCTTTGGTATCCACCCGGACGCCAGTCGTGTGGAGATGGCGGCCTTGCCACGCATTGGCATCAAGTGGCTAAGAGCCTTTTATGTTTGGAAATGGCTTGAAAGAAAGTCCGGGCAATATGCACTGCCAACGGATTTGTTCGATCAAGCTAAAGCGCATCAATTGTCCGTGCTGTTTTGCTTGAAAGTACTCGAAAAACAGCCGAAACAGGCATGGAAACCTGGCCAGCCCGCCGTTGATTTTGCAGCTTTGCAACGGATGATTGATTGGTTGGGGCAAAACGCGCCCGACAGTGTCAAAGCATGGGAGATTGAAAATGAACCTGACCTGATTTACCCATCACATCTCCAGGCATCGTTGCTTGATGCTGCCACTGCATACGGTGAGGTGTTGGCAGTTGCAGGAAAAGCCTTTGCACAAGCCAGTCCGCAAACTCCAGTGGCGGGCATGGCCACGTCCGGCAATCAGGCAAACAGTACATTCATCAATCAGGCACATGCTGCCAGTGGCGATGTCTATGACATTATGACCGTCCATCCCTATACCGGGACACGTTTCATCGGTTCTGCCATTCGGTCGGTGGCGCCAGATGCGTACCTTCGCCAACGTATGTTGGATATGGCAGCAATATCACCGAGTAAGCGTCTCTGGGCAGGGGAGATCGGTTGGGCTTATGACACCCGTGAAGCGTTGGATAGTGACATTTTTAAAACTTATTCCGACTACGTCGCGCGGGCGTTGATCCTGATGAAGTCCGTGCCAGAGGTTGAAAGAATTTTATGGTTCAAGGCTCAAGGATGTTATGAGCGTGAGCATTACCAATACGGATTATGGCGAAGTGAATTTGAACCTTTACCTGCTGCAGTGTTCTTCGCCAATATCGCCAGGCAGTTGGAGCATGCCACTGCCTATAAGCCGGTGTTTGAATCTGATCTACGTGTCTACACATTCACTGACAGCGGGAACCTGCCTTTCGCTGCTGCATGGCGATACAAGGGGCATGTCGAACAGATACTCATAGATCAGCCGATGGCCAAGGTGCATGTGACGGACCTGCTTGGACATGCAGTGACACTTACGGAAAAAGAAAACAAAACCGTGATTCCTTTGAGTACGACACCGGTGTGGATTCGCATCGATGACTTGACGGCAGATCAACTGGTTGAAGAACTCGGTCATACCCGCATTGACTTACCACCTGTGATGCTCACGCCATTCCTGTGTGATGGAAAAGAGTTGGTGACATTTGTGCAAAATAATTTGGAACAAGCCTTGTCGGTACGATTGGCCATTGAGGGTGGGACTGATCGGAGCTTCACCATGCAGCCTGGTCAGACGCACTCGGTCACATTGAGGGTGTCATCTCAACTTGTTGATAGTGATTTGTCATTACAGGCCGTCACTCCCCAAGGCACGGTGACACATCGCATTGAGCAGGGGAGTCTGCTGGCTTGCCGTCAAAAAGAAGTCGAGCATGTTTCAGCATCGAATCTGTTGACTGATGATAATGCCATTACTCTTGGAAATCGTGAGTCAATCTATCCACCGGACCCAAACATTGGTTGGGAGTCTGCCAAGGATTTGAGTGGTCGATTTAATTGTGCCTATGACGAAAAATATTTCCATTTCGCAGCAGACGTGACTGACCCTGTGCATGTGCAAGACGCAGCACATTTCCGTGCTTGGAATGGTGACTCGTTGCAACTGGCTTTGGATACACTTAATAATGCTCGTGAAGGTGTATTCGATTTCGACAACGACGACATTGAACTAATCGCATGGTTGGGGCCAAACGGGGGACAGTTGGCGTTCACGCATACGGCCAAGCATCCAATGGGGGCGATTGTTCCCGGTGCGATTGTGAACATTACCCGTGATGCCGATGTCACCCGATACCGCTTGTCTATCCCGTGGGATCAAATGGGCAAGCTCTCACCCATCTCTGGCCGAATGTTTGGCATGAACTTCATCGTCAACCAGAACAATGGCAAAGGCCGCCGATATTGGCTGGGACTCACGGAAGGAATCGGCGAAGGTAAGTATCCATATCTCTATCGCAAATTCAGACTCGTCGCTCAGTGATGGGCATCGAACGTTCTGCGAGACTGTGTGACCGATTCAGCATCACAGAGTCTCGCAGCCATGATAGGCCATAGATACGAAAATTGGATAGATCAGTCCTCGTCTACACTTGCGTCATTCCTCGCAGGTGTGAGATCATGTCTCAACGATCGTGCATAGAGCATTGGCGATTTCCTCTGCGGATGAGTTACACGAATTGTTCATTTTATGATGAACACCGGATGTCAGTCTGACGTTCGGTGTACACACTTCACACGCGATCTGAGTGTGATAGTGGTTGAAAACAAGAACAAATAAAAGTTAATTCATTGAAAAAACAAAAGAGGTGTGTATAATTTCAACTGACTATCGCATGTGATGGAGTAAATAGCATGATGACTCAAATCTTCAGGCAGCAATTCGCAGGCAGATCCATTTTGGGGATGTTGCTCCTGATTATCATCGGATTGTGTCATGTTCCCGCTGATGCCGGTGAAATTGAAGTTCGTGATGGCGTGACCATTATTCATTTGACCGTCGCCAACCTGCCGGACCCCTCTAAGACGGATACGGCATCGCGGGCGGATGTGGCTGCGGTCAAGCAGTTCAAAAAGCGTTATGCGGATATCTTCAAAACCAAGTATGCCAAGCGGTACAAAGCCGATCCCAAGACGTATGGCGATTACAACTGGGACAATGTCCAGATTGAGTTGCATCGCTTTTCAGGTTTGAAAGTTGAAAGTGTCGAGACGGACTTGTTGGCTATCGCAGGCAACATGGCGCCGGATGTGCTTTATGTGAACTTTCGTAAAAGTGATACCTACATCCGCAATGGTTTTTTATATCCGATGGATCAATGGGTCGATCAACTCCCGCAAGAGGAGTTAAAGCAACGGGTGCATGACAAAATCTGGCCGGTCATTAAACGCAAGGGACCCGCCGGTGATAAGCATGTCTGGGCGATGCCTTACGGTGGCGCTCTGGGCAAGGTTCTGCTCTTTCGCAAAGACCTTTTTGATGAAAATAAAATTTCCTATCCAGATTTGAATTGGACTTGGGATCAGTTATTTGATGCAGCACAAAAACTCACCAAGCCTGCTGTGGATCAGTATGGCATGTTGCTGGGGCGTGGTAAGCATGAGTCATGGTTCTGGGTGACGTTCCTTTGGTCTGCTGGTGGCGAGGTGATGAGCTATGACGAAACGACAGATCAATGGCGATGTGTGTTTAACTCTGATGGGGCCGTCAAGGCGTTGGACTTTTACACGCAATTGAGTGCTCAAAAATGGATTGATGACAACGATCTGATTCGCCGCGGTTACAGTTCCAAGGATACCGCTGGGGCAAGTACCAAATGGAATGAAGGCAAGATCGGGATGACCTTCGCCTACATCGACGAGAAGCTGTTCTCCACGATCAATCCTGATGTCACGGGCATGGTACCTGTCCCGCTTGGCCCTGAAGATCAAGATGGCAATCGCATGCGAGGCGGTGAACTCAACAGTCGCATGATGGGGATGTACGCAGGAATCAAACACCCCGCAGTGCGCGATGCTGCCTTTGAATACATCTGGTATTACGACTCTGATGAAGCAACCCAAATTAAAACTCGCATGATGGTCGAAGGGGGACTCGGCCGGTTTGTGAATCCCAAATACCTTGCGCGTTATGGCTATCAGGATGTGATTCGTCTCACCCCAAGAGGATGGGCAAAGACCTTTGAAATTGCAGTCAATACCGGTAAACCTGAACCCTATGGCCGAAATAGTAACGTGGCCTATGACATGATGACGCTGCCTCTTCAGCAGGCTGAACAGATGCTCAAAAACGGTGAGTTAAGTGACGATCAGGCAACACGGCATGAACAACTCAAGGCACTGTTGGATCAAGCCGTCGCAAAAGCCAATGAAAAAATGATCGGCATCCTCACACCCAGGCAGGTGCAAACCCGACGCACAACTGCTGCGGTGGTCTTGCTGTTGATTGTCGTTGCTTTTGCCTTGGTGTTCCGCAAAGTCATTCAGACCTTCACCCCTCCCAGCACTGCTGTCGATGGCAAGCAGGTTCGCTGGGGGTTTAAAAAATATTGGTCGGCCTATCTGCTGCTGATACCTGCTTTACTCACGGTGTTGATGTGGCATTACGTTCCACTGCTCCGCGGTTCAGTGATGGCTTTTATGGACTACAACATCATGGGCAATTCCAAGTTCACCGGCTTGGATAACTTTGGCAATGTCCTCTTTGATGTGGAATGGTGGCAGGCCGTTTACAACTCGCTTCGCTACTGTTTTCTGATTATCTCGCTGACGTTTTTGCCGCCGGTGATCCTGGCGATTCTGCTGCAGGAAGTCCCCAAAGGCAAGCTTCTGTTTCGGACTATTTTCTATCTGCCAGCCGTCATTACCGGCTTGGTGACGTTACTGCTTTGGAAAATGTTCTATGCACCTTCCGAGTCCGGCGCGCTTAACCGAGTGTTGATGCATATTCCTGCCATTGTGTATGTCGTGGGTGGGGTGGTTTTATTGATCAGCTGTTTGATGTTTGCCAAGCGGTTGTATTTCCATGAATCAAACAAAGCTGCAATAGGATTTGTCCTCGCCGGATTGATGTTTGGATTTGCCATCGTCTCCCTGGGCTCGCCGATACTCTTCCCACGTGGAGAGTCAGTCGGACAATGGGCGGTTGGCTTTGTCCCTCGTCTTTTTGACACGCTGCCTGAACCGTATCAATGGCTCAGTAACAGTAACACGGCCATGATCGCCTGTGTGATCCCGATGGTCTGGGCAGGGATGGGGCCAGGCTGTTTGATTTACCTTGCAGCGCTCAAAGGCATTCCCGATGACTACTACGAAGCAGCCGACCTGGATGGCGCGGGTTTTGTCGACAAGATTTTGTTTGTTGTCTTCCCGATTCTCAAGCCACTGGTGATCATCAATTTCGTGGGAGTGTTCATCGGGGCATGGATGTCGTCAGCCAATATTCTTGCATTAACAGCAGGGGGAGCCAACACCGAAGTCGCGGGTCTGAAAATTTTCTATGAAGCCTTTACGTATCTGCGAATGGGGCCGGCAACTGCGATGGCGTGGTTACTGGGCTTTATGATGATCGGCTTTACAGTCTACCAGTTACGCATCCTTAGCCGATTGGAATTCAAGACTACCGGCAAGAAATAGTTCAACGGATATACATGCAAAAAGTCCTTGAAATACAGGATGTTTTAAGATAAACGGGATCGTTCACCATGCCCATGATTTCAACCATTGGTCGCAAAAACTTCAAGGTCCGACTCCTCATCAGCGGGATATATCTGCTGCTGATTTTAGGGTCCGTCACCATGGTCTACCCCTTTATGCTGATGATTGCCGGCAGCACCAAAAGCTCCGTGGACTTAAACGAACTGCGCGTCGTCCCGGGCTTTCTCACACAACAGGACACGCTGTATCGAAAGTACCTTGAAGGTTTATTTAACGAGAAGATGGATCTGTTCAAACTCACTTACGATGTGGAAGATTCGAGCTTTGAAACAGCCAAGCTGCCCACGCAAATCAACGATCAACTAGTCGATGCATGGGATGACTATTTACAACAGGCAAACCTGAACACGCACACAAGCATGGTGGGCATGATGGAAATGCCGGTTACCAAAACGGTCCAACCGTTGATGCTGCGCGATCTGATGAGTGAACTTGCTGAGACATATCAAGGTGATATCCATGCAGTGAATGAAGCCTTGGGGACTGAATACACCGGCTGGAGTCATTTTATTATCCGACCACAACCGATGATTCAGCGACGCCAGATTCCGACACAATCGCCATTGGATCAACGACTCGCACAGTTCTATCAAACCGCCCCTGATGTGTATCGCTTTTATCCGAGTGTGGCAGGCATGTATCGCAGTCTGTTTCTCAAAACACAATACACCCGTGATATTGCAGAGTACAACAAAGCGCATCAGACCAACTACAACAACTATCAACAGGTTTATCTCACACGCGAGTTTCCGGCTGATGGGTCTGAATTGCAAAAGGAAGATTGGAAAAACTTTGTTCGGCAAACCGTCAATCTGCTGTGGCTCACGGCAGACGAATCCGCCAGACCAATCTTTACACGGTTTCTCAAAGCACGCTATGCCAGTCTGCAAAAGCTCAATCAAACCTATGCTGTAGACTTCAAAAGTTTTGATCAAGTTCCCATGGGGGGGATGCAATTCACCACTGCCCAACGTCTCGTCGACTGGCAGAACATGATTGAAGGTTGGGTTGATCCTGCCAACGGTGAGCGGTTGATCATTCCGATCGATGCCATCCGTATTGACTGTGTGGATTTTCGATTCGCTGATTATCTACTTGAACGTTTTGGCTCTGTCGAAAAAATCAATGACCAACTTGGCACAACCTATCAATCGGTGGCAGATATACAGACCCCTCAAAAACAGTGGCATTACCGGTTGTTTTTAGAGAACACAGGCAAACTCAAATGGGAATTTGCCATCCGTAATTATGTCACCGTGTTTAACTACATCGTCCTGCACGGACGTGGGGTTTTTAACACGGTGGTTTACTGTCTGCTTGCAATCATCTCAGCATTGATCGTCAATCCGATGGCTGCCTATGCTATGAGTCGTTACAAGATGCCTTCGACGTACAAGGTGCTTTTGTTCCTGATGCTCACGATGGCCTTCCCGCCGATGGTGACACAGATTCCAAACTTCCTGATGCTTCGAGAGCTTGGCTTACTCAATACCTTTGCAGCATTGATTCTGCCAACGCTTGCTAACGGATACAGTATTTTCCTGCTTAAGGGGTTCTTTGATTCATTGCCCAAGGAGCTGTATGAGTCGGCTGGACTCGATGGTGCCAACGAATGGGTGATGTTCTGGCAGATCACCATGAACTTGTCCAAACCCATTCTTGCGGTCATCGCATTGCAGGCATTTAATCATGCGTATGCCAATTTCATGTTTGCGCTGCTCACCTGTCAGGACGACAGCATGTGGACATTGATGGTCTGGCTGTACCAGTTGCAGACTGACAGTACCCAGGGCGTGGTCTTTGCATCCTTGATGATTGCTGCCATCCCAACATTTATCGTCTTTGTCTTCGCACAAAACATCATCATGCGTGGCATCGTTGTGCCTGTGGAAAAATGATCCATTATCCAAGCTTTTTGACCATTATTGACATGGATTGAGTCCTTCTATTGATCTGCCAAGCATGGGGAGGTATTGTTACGCTTTTACCAAGGCGTCTACGTGCTATGGCAATGGCCAATCAGACGTCAAAGTCAGGATGTTCAACGACTGCATGTGCAGCAGAGTAACACTCGGGCATTTTTTTGTACGGGTGGGCACGCAACAGGACACCATGCGCCCCTGTGAGTGTTATGGAAAGCAGACGACTGATGGAAGTCAAGTTTATCGGTGAACCACTGACAGTGCCCGGTTCCCAGGAGAAGGACGAATCCTGTCATATTGGTATCGCTACGGTCTTCACCGGGACAGGCGTGGTGGTGACCTTACCAGGTGTGCATACCACGCAGCGGATGGCCTACACCGATCGGATTGATCAGGAACGACATACCCAGGGACTTGCCCCTTTAACATCTGACGAGCGCATGGAAATCTGGCGTGATGCGGTTGATTTGTTGATGGATGACGAGCATGTGTTCATTCGTCCTGATCCGGATCGCATGGACAAAGCTTTTGAAGCGGATGAACTTTTGCAGTCCATTATCCCACGTCAGTACATCCGGTTTTTGTTTGCCAATAACGACAAGGTTCGCAACGCGATTAACATGCGTGGTGAGGCCTGGCGGATTTAACCTCTGCCACGCTCGATGATGGACATGTGTCACTTGATTAACCGATCGAGAGTCGCAGTTCAAGGCAAGCCCATCTACTACTATTGTGCAGTCCGCGGGACACGTGTGCTTACCTATCAGCAGTTTTGTCTGCTGGGTAAAATGCGTGTCGAGGAACTTCGCCAACACCTCAATGAATTGGCAACCCTGGCTACCCGCCGCAACGCCATGGGTTGGCAGGAACTTCAACTTTTCATGGCAGGTCACGGTATGCAGATAACCGATCTGCTGCCTCAGGACATTGCTTCCTATGGGGCGACTGAGTTGCGTCAGATGCACGCTCGTGCCTGTGAACGGCTTGCTGAAGTTGTCCCGGTGGACTTTCAGATTGATGATGTGAATCAGGCCGAGTGGCGTAATCGAATGTATTGCATGCTCATCGCACAGGGGGATGACACGCTTTCAGATGAAGACCTCTTGGGACTGGGTAACGAGTATTTCATGCAGATTCGCTGGCTGCCCGGTGCGCGGATTGAAGGCAAGGAGTTGATCTTCGACACCTTCAAAGACCTTGAGCACAAGGATAACGCCATCGTTCATGAGTTGATCTGCAACATCATCCGTGAATACGACGACATCAAGTTCATCAATATCGGTCAGGTCGAACGCTCGGTGTCTCATCGACAGGAACGTGCCGATGGCGGACGCCGTGAAGTGTACCTTGTGCATTTTCGTTCACGTGATTCGCCACAAGATCAATTGCAGATCATTCGGTTTCTCAAGTGGGGCGTTCGCGAACGATTGGATGAAGGTAAAGATCTGACCCAGGCCATGCTTGAGTCCGAAGAGTACAACGACTTTATCATGGACCGGCGTCTGGCTTGCCGACAGCTTGGCATGAATCTGGTCTCCCGGTTGATGACTCGGAAAATTCAGGAACGCTACTACGGCAAACAACAACACCTCAACGGCAACCGCGTCTGGACACCTTACGTGCAGCGTGATTACATCTCCGGCGTGGCGACGGATAAAGTCCTTCCCGCCAAGTTGCGTGATTCAGAGTTTGTCCGTTCACTGGCGCAAATGCTCGGTAAAGCCGCAGCAAGTAATCTCATCGTCGGACGGGCCACGCCGGATCATGATGTGATCTTTGATGATGGTGATGAAATTCTGGTGAGTAATCCGGCAGGGCAAGTGACCGATATGGTGATCGCCGACCCGACCGGCGCGTTTATGAACTTTGAGAACGACCTTGCCAAAGATGCTCCAGCCTATGCCGTGCCAATCAATCGTCGCAAGGGACGTTTAGCCAATGCCGATATCTTTGCAGAGATTTACATGCAATCGTTTATCACCCGTTTTGAACAGATTCAAAATGCTTATCGCCGCCATCACTCTGCATTTGATTCGTTATTCTCGCACCGTCGTCGTGATCCGGCAGGGAACCTGGCGCACCGCTGGGCGATGATACTCAAACGCCTGGACACCGCGGACCCCAATAAGCTGTGTAAAATCATCCGTGACCATATCAAACACTAAATAGCAGTCAGGGTTTGGGCGTTTCAAACCACTTCGGTTTAACGCGATGAGATAGTCGCATTATCACGGTATACCTTCCGTGACATTTGTCGATTAACTGGAATCATTTTGTCTATATGCCAGTTTGGTAATTAGCGTATCAAACCCAATCGCTGTAATATGGATGAATCATGAGTACTTTCTTTGAGAATCTGTTAGCGGTGAGTCTGGATGCAGCTCCATGGTTATTGTTTGGTTTAATCGTTGCGGGTTTGATCAAGGTTTTGATCCCCGTCGCATGGTTGAATCGTTGGCTGGGGGGGCCGGGGATCATGCCGGTGATCAATGCAGCATTGTTGGGCACGCCGTTGCCATTGTGTTCCTGTAGTGTTGTCCCAGCTGCGTTAGCCATTCGTCGAAGTGGAGCAACGCGCGGTGCGACCACATCCTTTTTGATTGCCACCCCGGAGAATGGCGCGGACTCCATCGCGTTGAGTTATGCACTGCTTGGCCCGGTGTTGATGATTGCCCGACCTGTTGCTGCGATTGTGATTGCAGTCGCTACAGGGTTTTCCGTTTCTCTGTTTGTTGGAGAATCCGACCATACTGCCAGTAAAAGCAATGACACCGAGTCGAATACGCAAACACCCAGTTGCTGTGAGAGTGAAAAACCTGAGCCTGAGAAAAAGTCGTGTTGTTGTAGTGGTGGTAGCCAGTCCACTTGTTCGACCAAGGCGAGGATTGATTTCAAAGCCATGTTCGTTGAATGCTATCAATCAATGAAAAGCCTTTTTGATGACATTGCATTCTGGTTGATGGTCGGATTGCTGCTTGCTGCATTGATCAATACCTTTGTGTCGCAGGGGCAGATTGCATCGTGGGGCAGTGGTTTGCCGGCCATGGTGTTGATGGTGCTTGTGGGGATACCCATGTATATCTGCGCAACTTCATCGACTCCTGTCGCGGCATCAATGCTCATTGCAGGTGTCAGCCCCGGCACGGTGTTGGTCTTCCTCTTGGCTGGGCCGGCAACCAACCTTGGAACCGTAGGTATCATCCGCAAAGAGTTGGGCAACAAGACCGCGGCGATCTATCTCATCGGTGTTGCCGTAGGATCAATCGCATTTGGACTTGGACTTGATGCGCTCATCGGCCAAATGAATCTTGGCAATATCACCGAACAGGTTCATGAACATGGCCAGATGCTCCCGACATGGCTGAGTTATGGCGCGATGGGGTTACTGGGCGCAGCAATGCTGGTCAAGTTTGTTTCCTACTGGCGCGGTAAATTCTCTGCTGCAAGTTCACCCAAATCCTGTTGCAGCAGTACACCTGCTTCAGTGAAACCAAGCAGTTGTTGTGCTTCAAATCTAGAGGCTCTACCTGCTACTGATCAGAATTGCTGTTCATCAAAGCAAGACTGAACAAGTATGAAATAGGGCTTCTTTATTTCCTGTTTTAATATTGTTAAAACGATCAAATATCCAGCAGTCTATTGAGATGGATTGGTAAATGCCCGATACCCTCAAAGGGTATAAACGACTCACGCTGGGGTGTGTGTCGAAGGGGGGGAAGTATTCTCATAGATTCTGGTATGGATGCTTGTTCCTTACCTGTATCAACGACTTCCTTTCAATATATTTTTAATCATTGTCAATGTGGACAATTTTTGAATGCGCATGATGTTTTGCATGCGCATCCAAAGACAGTCTGTCATTTTAGATCCACTGGAGGTCTTGCATATGTTTTCAGTCAGTATCAAACAACGTCTGTCCATAGGTTTCACATTGTTGGTTCTCTTGGCAGGCGTCGGTTGCGGGGTGAGTTGGTGGCTGTCTGGCAATACCAGCAAGATGACTCGGCAGATGATTCAACGCGATGTGATGGAATTGAAAAATGCTCAGAACGCACAAATCGCCCTTAAAACTGCTGATGATCAGGCGATCCGATTTCTGTTTAATCGTAATCTTGATCATGTCCAAAATTTCAACATACAAATCAAAAAGACAGTTGAGGAACTTGCATCACTACATAGCATGGTGTTGGACACTTCCAAACGCCAGCAAATCGACGAGGCGCTTCAGGAGACACAATTATTTTCTGACCAATTTCAACAAGTTGTTTCCATTCATAAGCACCGCGGATTAACTCACAAGCAAGGTCTTGAAGGTGCGCTGCGAAAAGCAGTGCATGATATTGAAAGTGCAGTAAATGCATATCAACTACCTGATTTGACTGTTCTTGTTTTGATGTGTCGCCGACATGAAAAAGATTATTTGCTTCGAGGTGATCCAAAATATCTGGACAAAATCAAACAGCGAATCCAAACGTTTAAAATAATGATGCTTGATGCAGATATTCCAAGTGAAAAGAAAAGTGAAATTCGCAAGCTATGGGATAATTATTATCAAGGGGTCAGCGACATCGTCAATGCCGACAAACAAATTGCCCAGGCATTGGCATCCATGAATACAACCCATGATCAACTCATTGAGAAGGTTTCAGACATTGGTCGATATGCCATGACTTCGATTGACCACAAGGGCAACCGTGTATTGAACCTTTTAGGTTGGTCACAGAATCTGATGTTGATTCTCATGGGATCAGTTGTGGGGCTTGGGCTGGTGGTGGCGACACTCATCAGTCGGTCAATTGTCAATCCATTGCGGATGCTCGTTGCACGATTCAAGGATATTTCTGAAGGCGAAGGCGATCTGACACAACGTGTGGAATTCCATCACCGCAAAGATGAATTCGGCGAGTTGGCTCGTGCGTTTAATACCTTTCTTGATGACCTGCGACAGCTCATTGCAGAGGCCCGTAACACCACGGATCATGTGGCAAAATCGGCTTACGAAATTGCTTCGAGTCATGAAGAAATGTCCCAGACCGTTGCACAACAGGAACGGCAGATGTTCGAGGTCTCAGCTGCCATTGAACAGATGTCCGCCACCGCCATGCACATGACTGATCAGGCCGGCCAGACCACGCAATGCGCTGCCGATGCGCGCGAGTTGGCCTTGGAAGGTGGGACGCATGTGGAACAGACTGTCACCGGCATGCAGGGCATTCATGAGTCTGTTTCGGTGACGTCACAATCCATTGCCCGACTTGGTGAACATGGGCAGCAAATTGGGCAGATCATCAATGTGATCAATGACATTGCTGAGCAGACGAATTTACTTGCACTTAACGCAGCCATTGAAGCGGCACGCGCCGGGAAGCATGGGCAGGGCTTTTCAGTTGTCGCCAATGCGGTTCGCAAGTTGGCTGATCGGACCACCGCTGCGACTTCGGAAATTGCAGATTCCATACAGGTGATTCAGGATGAAACCCGTCATGCGGTGACGCAAATTCAAGCAGGAACTGACCAGGTCAATGATGGCATGCAAATGGCTCAGCAGGCCGGCGAGAGTCTACAGCGAATTGTCAAACGTGCCAGCGATGTGAATCAAGAGATTCAGAAAATTGCATCGGGATCACAGGAGCAGGCACAATCAGCTGCGTGCATCAATCACAATGTGGAAGCCATCACAGAAATGGCTGGTCAGACCAATGCCTCCATGGCGTCCGCCGCCCAAGCCACCACAACACTTTCAAAGCAGGCCAAGGTGCTTCAGCAGTCCATTGGTCGCTTTAAGATTTGACATCATTTTGACAATCAAGTCAGAACATCAGACCAAAGACGCATTTTAACCTTGTCGACCCGGTGACTGTGCGATACCTTATTGGTATCCCATAGGAAGAGCGAGGCACAATAAGTCCATGTCTGATCTTGATCGCCAAGTTTTCAAGCTTATCATCCTGCACAATAAGTTGCTGTCCGAGAAGGATCTCAACTTCTTCTTTACCAAGCACACCACGCCCGAACAATGCATCGAGCGACTGGTGGTCAGTAACATGATCCCCCAAGAGGTGGGTGCGAAGCTCCTGCAGGTTTACAAATCCAAACTTGCCAAGGAAAAGGAACGTCTGGCCATTGCCGATTCAGTGGGCGGGATGGATGATGATCCCGAGGAGTTGGATGAGCCGGTTCCGATGGATGACCCTCAAGAGGATGCCATGGACTCCGGCGGTTCGAGTTACGGGCTTGCGGGCGATGTCGGTGAAGCTGCTGACTTGAACAAAGCCGATGAAGTTGGCTGGGGCGATCAGGCCGCTGCCAACCATGAAGAAAATATGGCTCATCATGTGGACGACTCTGAAAAGATTGATCTTTCGGATGAGATCACGCCACAGAAACTCGTCAAAGGATTTGAAGACAGTTCGCGACTGGGGGCAAGCAAAGGTGAGTCGCTTCCCAAATTCGGTCGTGCATCACTGACAGCTCATACACCTGCTTCAGTCCTTGCCCAGGATAGTGATGATCCTGATGACATCGACGAACACTTTCGCAGTCCGGTCCCGCCGGGTCAGATTGATCCGATGGCATTGAAGTTACTTAAGAAGGGCGTCAAACTCGGCTGTTCTGATATCCATCTCTCAGCGGGTTCGCCTCCCTTTTTCCGACTCAATGGTTCATTGGCGTATACCGAACTCCCACCACTGACACCTGAACAGGCCAATGTCATGGCATTGGGTTTCATGGATGAAAAACAGCAGCAGCAATTTCTGCGAACCCATGACATCGACTTTTCGTTGGACTTCCCAGGCATCGGCCGATTCCGTGTCAATGCCCTGCAACAATTCCGTGGCCCGTCGATTATCTTCCGATATATCCCCAAGGAAATCCCGACACTCGAAAAACTCGGCTTGCCCAAGACCCTTGCCAGTTTCACTGAATACCATCAAGGACTCGTTCTGGTCACCGGGCCAGCAGGTTGTGGGAAGACCACCACAGCAGCAGCCATGATTGACCTGATCAATGAGTCGCGCAACGATCACATTATTACCGTTGAAGACCCCGTCGAATTCCTGCATCCTTCCAAAGGATGTAACGTCACCCAACGTCAGGTGCCCGTGCATACCGACTCATTTGCAACGGCACTGAAGGCTTCCTTGCGTGAAGACCCCGATGTGATCATGATCGGTGAAATGCGAGACCTGGAAACCGTCTCACTGGCTATCCGTGCTGCCGAAACCGGTCACCTTGTCATCGGAACCTTGCAGACCAAGTCCGCAGCAAGAACCATCGACCGCATCATCGACGTCTTCCCCGAAGACCAACAGGCACAGATTCGAGCGATGCTTTCCGAGTCGTTGCGAGGTGTCATTTCACAGTCCCTGATTCCCCGCAAGGATGGCAAGGGACGCGTTGTGGCATTGGAAGTGCTCAATGTCGTGAATGCGGTTTCCAATCTCATCCGTGATGCCAAGACTTACCAACTCCCGTCACTGATGCAGACCGGCCGAAAACAAGGTCAGGTCATGATGGATGATTCGTTGGATGTGTTGATCCAGAAAGGTCTGATCAACAAGGAAGATGCACTGAAAGTCTCAGAAAATCCCAAGCGGTTTAGGTAAGGAGAGGGACTAGGAACTAGCGACTAGGGACTAGGGAAAAGGCAATAAAGCCAATTCAATGACTTGTATGTCTTTTCCCTAGTCCCTAGTCGCTAGTCGCTAGTCCCTGAATAAAATGGCAGATATCGACCGACTGTTTCGCAAAGTTAAAGACGATAACGCAAGTGACCTTCATTTACTCGAAGGCCAGCCTCCCAAGTATCGCATTCATGGCACGCTGCAGTCCATCAAGGGTGAACCCAATCTTGATCAGCAAGGCATGCTCAACTATCTCAAAGAAATCTGTCGCCCGCACCAATGGCGAACCTACGAACAAACTGGCGATCTGGACTTCGCCTACGGCTTGGAAGGAGTTGCCCGTTTTCGTTGTAATTACCTCCAACAAGTCCACGGGTACGGTGCGGTCTTTCGTCAGATTCCTGATAAAATTCTCACCGTCGAAGACTTGGGATTACAAGAGTCCGTGGCCAATCTCGCGCACCTGCGGAGCGGTCTGGTGCTGGTCACCGGCCCAACAGGTTCAGGTAAATCCACGACGCTCGCAGCCATCATCAATCTAATCAATCGCACGTACAAAAAGCATGTGATCACGATTGAAGACCCCATCGAATTTGTCCATGAAAATGAAAAGTCCGTCATCACCCAACGGGAAGTCGGCCAACATTCAGACAGTTTTGCATCGGCACTCAAAGCCGCAGTCCGCGAAGACCCGGACGTGATTCTCGTCGGCGAAATGCGTGACCTGGAAACCATCAGCTTGGCGCTCACTGCTGCGGAACTGGGGCTGTTGGTGTTCGGTACGTTGCATACCAACTCAGCTTCCAAGACCATCGACCGGGTGATTGACGTCTTCCCCGCAGGCCGTCAACCCATGATCCGAACCATGCTTGCTGAGAGTATTCAGGCGGTTGTCTCCCAGTTGCTGCTTAAAAAAGTCAGTGGCGGACGTGTCGCCTGTCATGAAGTACTCATCCGCAAAGAAGGCATGTCCAACATGATCCGCGAAGGTGCCATCAGCAAGATCACCTCCATGATCGAAATCGGACGACAGGATGGCATGCAGCTCATGGACCAGGGTTTGATGAAGCTCTTTAAAGACGGCCAGATCACCGGCGAAGATGCGTTCATGAAAGCATTCAACAAGAAGACCTTCGAACCCTTCCGCGATAAAGGCGTCTGGAAAGAAGAAGACGAGGACGACGAAGCGTGATCAAGTTTGTGTTGCAATGGAACCCGTCAGATTCACTTCGTTCATCTGGCGGTTTGGGGTTGCAAGACAATGATTAAATTAAAAAACGACGTGCACCATGCGATGCGCGTCGTTTTTTGATACTTGAAATAGCTGCGACACTGCGTGTCGCTGATGCCTTTACTTGGTTTTTTTCTCGGCCTTGGGTTTGGCGTCCGACTTCTTGGGAGCACTTTCGGATTTGCTTGCGGTGTCGGATTTCTTCGTGTCGGTTTTTGTTTCCGACTTGCTGTCTGACGATGTACTTTCAGCTGTCTTGGCGGACTCTTTGTCCGCTTTGGCGTCCTTGGAATAGCTTTTGTCACGGTAGTCGGTTTCGTAGAAACCTGAGCCTTTGAAGATAACGCCTGCACCGATACCGATGAGTCGTTTGAGCTTGCTTTTGCCACACTCAGGACACTTCTTGAGTGGCTTGGCGCTCATGGATTGGAATTCTTCAAGTTCGTGGCCGCAGGCATCGCAGCGATATTCATAAGTTGGCATGGCGGGTTCCTTTTTGATTTCGGATTTTGAATTTCGAATTTCGAATTGCCGCAGTCGTTGGTGTTGATTGCAGGCAAGTATCGGTATTTGAAATAAATCCGAAATTTCGAAATCAATAAATTCGAAATTCCATGTTACTGAGCCACTGCGACCTTGGCGGGACGGAGTGTTTTTTCCTTGAGGATATAGCCTGGTTGAAGCTGCATGGTGACATGATTGGATTCGATCCCATCAGCATCCTGCCGCATGAGTGCTTCGTGGACGTTGGGATCAAATTCGGTTCCCGGTTCGACTTCCAGACGTTTGATGCCAAAGCCTTCAAAGGTTCGCATCAACGTGTCGCGTACAATCTGAATACCTTCAAGCAGGGCCGCGGAGTCGGTTTTATCCGGGTCGATTTCCAGTGCATGGTCAAACTGATCCATGACCGTGAGCAGTTCACGTCCCATGGACATGATCTGTTCATCACGGGCGGAGTTGACGTTCTGGATCGAACGCCGGGCCATGTTCTGATAGTCCGCATTGGCGCGCAGGACACGTGCTTCGGCATCGGCTAAAGCCTGTTTGGTTTGATCCAGTTCGAGCCTTAGCTGATCGACTTCACTGAGTTCTTCAACAGGTTCAGCAGCTTCGTCGACGGGTTGGTCGATGTTCAGTTCCGCCGCTTCGTCGGGCGTCTGCTCTGGATTGATCTCTTCGTTTGGGGTCGGTTTATCGTTCATGGTCAGTTACCAAATGATTCAAAATAATCCTTGATCTTGCCCCAGAAACTCTGGTTTTCGGGCATGACATCAAAGTGTTCGGTTTCAGCGTACTTGGTGAGTAGTTCACGTTGTTCGCTGGTGAGTTTACTTGGGATTTCAATTTTCAGGACGATGCCCAGATCGCCACGACGGTTGGATCGCAGGTTGGGCAGTCCCATGCCTGGCACGCGGAAGACTTCGCCATGCTGGGTACCTGCCTTGATGGTCAGTTCATGGGATTCGCCTTCGAGTGTCGGGACTTTGACGATCGCGCCCAAAGCTGCCTGTGAAAAACTCACGGGCATGTGCAGGACCAGGTGATCGTTTTCACGGTCAAAGAGATTGTGTTCAGCGATGCGAACCACGACATGCAGATCACCACGTGGGCCACCGTTTTCACCGGGTTCACCTTCACCTGAGACGCGGATGGCCTGGCCGTCATGGATACCTGCTGGAATCTTGACGTTGATGACACGTTTTTTGGGTTCGTGTCCTGTGCCTCGACATTTGGGGCAGTTTTCCGCGTACTTTTTGCCTGCACCGCTACATGCCGGGCAGGTGGTGACCATGCGGAACATGCCGCCGAGTCCGGCTTGTTGGACTTGGCCGACACCGCCGCATGTAACGCAGGTGATCGGGTCGGTCCCGGCTTTGCCACCGGTCCCGTTGCAGGATGTGCAGAGGTCTTTGCGGACGAATTCGATTTCACGTTCGGTCCCGGAGAGGACTTGTTCGAGCGTGATTTCGGTTTCAGTTTGCAGGTCATAGCCACGTTGTGGACGGCGTCCACCGCCACCCCGCCCACGGCCTCGACCGCCACCACCGCCACCGAACATGTCACCAAAGATATCGCCGAACATGTCGAAGATATCGTTGGCATTCATGCTGTTAAAGTCATGTCCTGCCGAGCCACGCAAGCCTGCATGACCGTACTGGTCATAGCGGGCGCGCTTCTGATCGTCAGAGAGAACTTCGTAGGCTTCTGCAGCTTCCTTGAACTTCTCTTCAGCTTCCTTGTTGTCCGGATTACGATCCGGATGAAACTTCATCGCCAGTTTGCGATAGGAGCGCTTGATGTCATCTTGGCTGGCGGTTTTGCCGATGCCTAGGATTTCGTAATAGTCTCTTTGAGTTGCCATGTTGATTTTTTAACCACAGAGTCACAGAGACACAGAGCCGGAGTTAAAGAACAAGTCTTTTGATTCCGTTTTTCAAGAGGCCGACATTGAAGTTAATCAATAGACCTACAGGACACTGAGCCAGTCGTAAATAAGTGAGCAGTTGCGCCTCGTGTACGGGACGCAACTGCTCGACAGTTTTCAGCTCGAGAATCAGTGAGTTTTCGACCAAGATATCCAGACGGAATCCTTGATCGAATTTCAATCCTTTGTAAAACACAGGCAATTCAATTTCACTTTTGAATTGCAGACCGGCTTGAGCCAGTTCATGGCACAGACACATTTGATAAACAGATTCCAGTAAGCCGGGGCCCAGGTGACGATGTACGTCAATCGCCAGGCCGATGACTTTCTCAGTGAGTGTATCTCTCTGTGTCTCTGTGCCTCTGTGGTTCACATTTCTTCTCGACTTTTCATTCTCAGCTCACCGCGCCGTCGGTTGCGTCTTCGTCGTCCTTAAGGTCGGTGATCATCACGTCGGTGGTGAGCATCAGACCGGAGACCGAAGCGGCATTACCCAGGGCGATTTTGGCGACGCGGGCTGGATCGATGATGCCAGCTTTGACCATGTCGACGTATTCGCCGGTGGCAGCGTTGTAGCCCTTGTTGCCCTTGGCAGCCTTGACTTCTTCGACGACGAGGTAACCGTCTTCGCCAGCGTTGTCGACGATCTGACGCAGGGGAGCTTCCAACGCAGCGATGACAATGTCATAGCCGAGCTTTTCGTCACCCTTGGCTTTTTTGCGAGCTTCTTCAATCGCAGCGGCAGCACGGATGAAAGCGACACCACCACCGGGGACATAACCCTCAGCAGCAGCGGCCTTGGTGGCGTGCATGGCATCGTCGACGCGATCCTTCTTTTCCTTGAGTTCAATTTCAGTAGCAGCACCCACATGGATGATGGCTACGCCACCGGTAAGCTTGGCCAGGCGTTCCTGGAGCTTTTCCTTGTCGTAGTCAGAGGTGGTGGTTTCGATCTGGCGACGGATCTGTTCGCAGCGAGCGGTGAGATCCTTCTTCTTGCCAGCACCTTCGATGATGGTGGTGTTGTCCTTGTCGATGATGATCTTCTTGGCTGAGCCCAGTGCATCAAGTTCAAGGGTTTCAAGGTTCACACCCAAGTCTTCGGAGAGGAACTGACCACCGGTGAGGGTGGCGATGTCACCGAGCATGGCTTTACGACGATCACCAAAGCCCGGAGCCTTGACGGCTGCGACTTTGAGTACGCCACGCAGACGGTTGACGACCAAAGCAGCGAGTGCTTCAGCTTCAACGTCTTCAGCAATGATCAGCAGAGGCTTTTGAGCCATGGCAACTTTGTTAAGCAGTGGCAGGATGTCGGCAAGATTGCTGATCTTCTTTTCCTGGATGAGGATCAGACAGTCTTCGAGTTCACATTCCTGAGTCGCTGGATCAGTCATGAAATAAGGGCTCAGATAACCCTTGTCGAACTGCATGCCTTCGACGTAGTTGAGGTAGGTTTCGGAGGTGTTGGAATCTTCGACTTCCACGACACCGTCTTTACCGACGTGGTTGATGGCTTCAGCGATGATGTTGCCGATGGAGGCATCATGGTTGGCTGAGACGCATGCGACGTTTTGAAGGTCTTCAAGTCCTTTGCACTTCTTGGCAATACCGTCGATGGCATCACAAGCGATCTTGGATGCTGCGGTGATGCCACGCTGAAGGACGATGGGATTGGCACCGGCGGTGACGTGACGCAGGCCTTCGGAGAAGATGGCCTGAGCGAGCACGGTTGCGGTGGTGGTGCCGTCGCCTGCTTTGTCAGCGGTTTTCTTGGCGACTTCGTTGACCATCTTAGCGCCCATGTTCTGGAACTGCTGGGGAAGGTCAATTTCCTTGGAGACGGTCACGCCGTCTTTGGTGATGTGTGGATTGCCGAATGATTTTTGGAGGATGACGTTACGACCGGTGGGGCCCATGGTCACCTTGACGGCGGAGGCGAGTTGATCCAGGCCCTTTTTGAGCTGGACTTTCGCATCGGAGCCGAACATGAGTTGTTTGCTAGCCATTTTTTATTCTCACTTTTAGAGAGTTGTTTTCAGTTCGTTTTCCAGAACCCTCGCAGATTCGTAAAGCCTCATCTGCGGGCTTGGTTAAGCCATGGGAAACTTCCGGGGGTCCGGGGTTATTTTTCAACGACACCGAGGAGTTCGGATTCACGGCAGATCATGTGTTCATCGCCGTCGATGTCGATTTCCGTGCCGCAGTACTTGCCGTAGACGACGATGTCGCCGACCTTGACGCCCAGTTCGGCACGGTTGCCTTCATCGGTGAGTTTACCGGGGCCGACCGCGACGACTTTACCCATGAGGGGCTTTTCCTTGGCACCTTCGGGGATGTAGATGCCGGACTTGGTTTTTTCTTCAGCCTTGTTGGGCAGAATCACAATGCGGTCATCCAGAGGCTTAAGTGAGGTCTTGGTTTTGGTGGCTGTTGCCATGATGTTTATCTCCGTAGCGTGTTGCTTTTTGAAGTTTGGTTTTGTGTTACTTTTCAAGCTGTTTTAAAGAGCTTTTTTTAAGTTACTTTTTCAAGGCAACCCGGGGGTTAAAACCCCGCGGGCTTTAGTGTGCATGCGAGGAGTTGCCGGCGAGAGATGATTCTCTAGGGTAACTTCCGGGGGGGGGCTTACATCATTCCCATGCCGGGCATACCACCCATGCCGCCCATGCCACCCATTCCGGGCATACCCATGCCGCCGCCCATGCCTCCCATACCGCCCATGCCTCCCATACCGCCCATACCTGGGTCACCATGTGCGTGGGGATCTTCGTCTGTAGGCTGATCGGTGATGATGCAGTCACAGGTGAGCAGTAGTGTTGCCACGGAGCAAGCATTTTCAAGTGCGGTGCGGTCGACCTTAACAGGTGTGATCACGCCCCGTTCGACAAGGTCACAGTATTCCAGGGCCAATGCGTCAAAGCCATTTGACCCCTTCTGTGCGATGACCTTGGCGACGACGACGCTGCCGTGTTCGCCAGCATTGTCCGCGATGGTCATCAGTGGAACCTTCATGGCATTCATGACGGTTGTGATACCAGCTTGTTCGCCAATGTTGGCACCCTTGAGCTTGGCAAGTTTGGGGATCGCACGCAGGAAGCTCACTGCACCGCCGGGGACGATGCCTTCTTCGACTGCCGCGCGGGTGGCGTGCAGGGCGTCTTCGACACGTGCTTTCTTTTCCTTGAGTTCGGCTTCAGAGCCAGCACCGACATTGATCTGAGCGACACCACCGGAGAGCTTGGCCAGGCGTTCCTGGAGCTTTTCACGGTCGTAGTCAGATGTGGTGGATTCGATTTCACGACGGATCTGTTCGATGCGTGCGACGATGTCCGCAGAGCTGCCAGCACCTTCGACGATGGTGGTGTTTTCACCATCAACGGTGAGCTTCTTGGCCATCCCCAGATCGGAGAGTTCAACCTGTTCAAGGTCAATGCCCAAGTCCTTCATGATGGCTTTACCACCGGTGAGGACGGCGATGTCACCGAGCATGGCTTTACGACGGTCGCCGTAGCCGGGGGCTTTGACTGCACAGATGTTCAGGACACCGCGGAGCTTGTTGACCACGAGGGTTGCAAGGGCTTCGCCTTCGATGTCTTCTGCGATAATCAGCAGGGGCTTCTTGGCTTCCTGGACTTTTTCAAGCAGTGGGACAAGCTTCTGCACGGAGTCGATCTTGTCTTCGTAGATCAGAACAAGTGCCTTATCCATTTCGACGGTCATGGCATCTTGATTGGTGACGAAGTTGGCTGAAAGGTAACCACGGTCAAACTGCATGCCTTCGACCACGTCGACGTATGTGTCGAGTCCTTTACCTTCTTCGACGGTGATGACGCCGTCTTTACCGACCTTCAGGAAGGCGTCGGCCATGATCTTGCCGATTTCCTTGTCGTTGTTTGCCGAGATGGCAGCCACGTTGGCGATGTCATCTTTGCGGGTGGCATCGATGGGCTTGGCAAGCTTGTTGATTTCGTCGATGACGGTTGCAACGGCCAACTTCATGCCGCGGACGACTGCGTTTGCGTCGTTACCGGCGGTGATGTGACGAAGACCTTCTTTGAAGAGTGCTTCGGCAAGTACCGTTGAAGTGGTCGTGCCGTCGCCGGCCTTGTCGGACGTCTTGCTGGCAGCTTCCTTGACCAGTTGGGCGCCCACGTTCTCGTTCTTGTCCGCCAGCTCGATTTCTTCAGCAACGGTCACGCCGTCTTTGGTGACGGTGGGGCCGCCCCAGGATTTGTCGATCACCGCATTGCGACCACGTGGGCCGAGGGTGCTCTTCACTGCTGAAGCGAGTTTTTCGACGCCTGCCAGAAGGCTGGCGCGTGCGTCCTGTTCGAATGCCAGGTTTTTCGCAGCCATGTTCTATGTTCTCCAGATTACAGAACCATGAAATTGAGTCAGTCTTTGCCGCCTGTCACAATGGACAAGTCGGACGCGTCCAATGACACGTGCCATGTATCAAGCAAGGGGTGTGCCGAACTTAAAATTTGATGATTGATGTGTTTGAAATTTTTAATTGTTGTTTTTAAATAGTTTATGGTTTCAACGGGGTGTGCTTGGCTGGGCTGGGTTAGTGCTGTGGTCTGTCACCCTGGCAGTCTCCCTGCCAAAAACATGACAGGTGGGCATTTGTGGGCTTGCATGCACAGGTACTTGGCAGATTGCAAAATGGTAGAGGTATAACCAAAATAGGGTGTACTAACTCTTTACGTATCATAAGCTTGGCTGTAACCTTTGTTTGGGGTCAGGCCAATTTTGAAGGGTGATTCTTTTAAGATTCATTTTGTGTCAAATATATGATTCCAATTAAGCTGGGAATCAGCAGTAAAATTTCTATTTTGGTCTGCAGCATTGCTGTCTTATCTGTTGTTCTAACCAGCGGCTGGGCCTTTTATAGCTTCAGACAACTGCTCATAGAGGAAAACCTTGAGAATATTGAGCATGATGCACATGTAGCAAGTGACCGCCTGCGATCGCGCATTGAAGACATGTCCAATGATGTGAAATTTCTGCATGACATCCCACCCATATCAGGCTTGATCAGGGCATCGACTAATTCGGACGGCATTGATATTGAAGATACATCTTCTGAAGTTCAATGGAAGAATCGTCTGGCAGTCATTTTCAAAGAACTCATCAATGCAAAGCCGTACTACAGGCGAATTCGCTTTATCGGCGTCGCTGACAAGGGGCGTGAAATTGTACGTGTTGATCGTGTCGTACCTGAAAATCGAATCGTTCGTATTCCAGATGATCAGTTGCAGACCAAAGAGCATCGGGATTTTTACCAGGCAATTATCAAGACTGCTGACAAGCAGGTTTATCTTTCAGAGATGAATCTCAATTGGGATCATGGCAAGATCATCGTGCCTCATGTCCCGGTCATCCGTGCAGCTATGCGTGTTGAAGATGAACAAGGAAAGATCTTTGGCTTTGTCTTGATCAACATGGATTTAAGCTACGTGTTTAAAGAATTAAAAGAGTCATTACATTCTCAAACCAAGTTTTTGATGACCAATACCAATGGTGATTTTCTGGTGCATCCTGACCCGCTAAAGACATTCGGCTTTGATCTGGGGCGTCCCAGCTTAATCCTCGAGGAATATCCAACGCTTAAGGGCCAGTTCAACGATGTGGGATTAGAGCACTGGTCTGGGATGATTGAGCAGGACTCAGCTAAAAGCCCGACGATGGCAGCATCCATGCACAAGATTTATTTTGATCCTACAAAGCCTGACCGTTTTATCTGTCTACTACTTACAATCCCCAAAGATAAAATCGTGGCTTCACTTGAAGCAGTGCAGCGACAAATTCTGTATGTCATGATCGGATTGTTCCTGATTGCCATGGTCATTGGGTTGTTCTTTTCGCGATCACTTACGCGACCCTTGTTGCAAATCATTGAGTCCATTGACTCCTATGGCAAAGGTGATACGCACAGCATTCACGTCCATAAAGCCCCGTCGGATGAAACGGGTATTTTGCTTCATGCATTTCAGCACATGGTGTTTCAGGTCGAAAAAAGAGCCAACGAATTGCGATTTAGTGAAGCACGCAATCGGGCTGTGCTTGATGCTGCAGCAGATGCGATTCTAAGTATCAATGAAAACGGGATTATCCAATCTGTGAACGAAGCAACGGAGACGCTCTTTGGATACACATCCGATGAAATGATTGGGCAACAGATTGAAAAGCTCATGCCCTCGCCGCACCGTGAGATGCATCAAAGTTACCTTGAAAGACACCGTAACCCGGAGATGAATCACCCCGCTCCCAGTGAAGGTGTCATCGGTCGTATTCGCGAAATCTCAGGATTGCGCAAAAATGGCTCGGTTTTCCCGATGGAACTGTCCGTTAGCCGAGTCTGGATTAATCAAAGCCAATTGTTTACGGGCATTATTCGTGATGTCAGCGAACGCAAAGAAGCCGAAGCCAGACTCATTGCCAAGAACATCGAGTTGGAGCAGAAAAACAAGGAAGCTGAACAATTTATCTATTCCGTCTCACATGATCTCAAAGCACCGATACTCAGCTGTACAGGTTTGATGGCATTGCTTTGGGAGGACATGGATAGAAACGATCTTGATGCTGTACGCGATTCATTGAAACGAATTGATCGTAATGTCCTTCGCTTGGAAAACTGTGTCGGGGATCTGCTGGAATTTTGTCGTGTTGGCAGTATCCCGCATGAACCGGTGTTGGTGGATGTGAATAAAATCCTTAAACAAGTAGTGACTGAATTGGAGTTATCCATCAATCAAGCAGATGCTACACTGGACATTGAACAAGACATGCCCAGTGTCATTGCCGACCCCAATCGCATGACGGAATTGTTTATCAATCTGCTGAACAATGCCATAACGTATGGGTGCAAAGACGCGGCGAATCGAACCATTCATGTTGGCGGTAAAGTGGAAAATGGCCAAGTCCAATATTTTGTCAAAGATCATGGCAACGGTATTGGCGAGGCCTACCATGAAAAAATATTTTCGTTGTTCCAGCGCTTGAACAATGACCGACAGGGCAGTGGGGTAGGCTTGGCTATTGTCAGCCGTATTATGGAACTACACAACGGCAAGGTCTGGGTCGAATCGCAACCTGGACAAGGCGCAACTTTCTGGGTCGCATTCCCCATGCAGCCACAAAGTGATGTCGTGGTATAATCTCTTAATGCAGTGTATGTTCCACGGGGTTTGAAAGATTTGTCCAGGAGATTTTGATGTTGGAAATGACAGATACAATGCATGTTTTATTGTCACGGCGATGGGTTTAAAACCCTCGCCTTCAGGCGAAACCTTTAGGTTTTACAATTTTTGTCCATTTGAGGTTTGGAATACGTTTTGG